>ERZ773208.4-NODE-4-length-210415-cov-17.344562_pt1 | contig 210415 bp, 211 predicted proteins | sample MGYA00581006_ERZ773208 | MGnify/ENA primary metagenome ERZ773208 (study PRJEB29015, sample SAMEA2737793) | human gut metagenome | biome: human gut; feature: human-associated habitat; material: faeces | place: China | collected 2012 ... | reverse complement strand
CCACGGCGGATTATTACTACCGCAAGACCGTGGAGGAACACCCGGAAATGCAGGACGGCGGCGCGGTGTCCCGGTATTTGCAAAAGCAGAAGATCAAGCGCCAGTACGCAAAGCAGGCGCGGGAGGCTGCCAGACAGACCGCCAAGGCCGCCGAGGGTACGGCGTCCGTTACGGGCAAGCTGTCAAAATCATAACTCCGGCTATCGCAAGTGCAGCAAGACGCACTATATCCGGCTGGACTTCTTAGAGCAGGTCGTTTTGTACGAGGTCAAGCGGTTGGCCTGCTTCGCCAGCAAATACGAAAATGACTTTATCAAGGCCATGATCGGACGCTCGGCAAAGATGGCGGAAAATGCCACGCTCCGCAAGCAGCGGGAGTTGGACACTCTGAGCGCCCGTGACCGGGAGCTGGATATGCTCTTTGAACGGCTCTATGAGGACAATGTAGCGGGAAAGATCGATGATGCCCGGTTTGCCAAAATGTCCAAACGCTACGAACAGGAGCAGGGCGAGAACGCAAAGAAGATCAAGGCTCTGCGGCTGGAACTGAAAAAGGACGAGAGCAAGCGCATGGACATTGACGATTTTCTTGAAACGGTACGGCGGTACACGGATGCGGCCACCATTACAAAGCGCATGGTCGCAGAACTGATCGACCACATCGAGGTGTACCACGCTGAAAAGCAGGACGGCATTACCAACCAGCGCGTCGTTATTCACTATAACTGCATCGGTGCCTTTGATGTGCCGGATCGCCGGAAGATCCCGGAGGCCGACATTATCATGGAAACAAGAAAAGGCGTAGCACTCAGCTACGCCCCGGAACAGGTTGCAGTATAAGGAGGTACGACACGATGAAAGCCTATTTCTATTGCCGCGTCGCTCACGATGATAGCTTTTCTTTGGAACGGCAGGCCGAGGAGCTTCGCCGCTATGCGGAACAAGCCGGGTACACCATCGTTGGTGTTGCCGCCGAGCATGGCTCTGGAATGACCCTTGACCGTCCGGCTCTGCAAGAGCTGACGAAGGCCGTTCTTGCCGGAAAGGTGGATGTGGTGCTGATAAGCAGCCTTGACCGTATAGGGAGGGATTGGGGCATGACAAAGCAGTACATCGACCTGCTGACCGAACATAAGGTCAAGCTGCTGTGCCTGCGGGAACGGGTGAGCACCGACAGCTCCGGCGTTTCACCATTCTCTACATAAAAAAGCAGAGTGTCCATTACAGGATACTCAGATCCTATAAGGACACTCTGCATGGTCCGAGTGGGGAGATTCGAACTCCCGGCATCTTGAACCCAAATCAAGCGCCCTACCAACTGGGCCACACCCGGATGCCTGTAGGGCATTATACACCATCCGTCGGGAAATTGCAACCAGAAAATGTATGGTTCTGATATGCTAGGCGTTTTTCGCCCGGGCGGCTAAGAGACGCTTCCACTGCACCGGACGCTGCAGGAGCCACATCAGGGAGAAGCCCCAGCGGGTGTGCAGGTGGCGGCACAGCCAATCCAGAAATGTTCCCACACAGCCGGTCTGACGGGTCATGTAGGCATGAGTCAGCGTACACTGCGGGGGACGGTGGAAGGGATACAGCCCCTTCTGACGCAGCTGACGCAATACGGCGGCGGCATCCTTGCGGGGAAGTGAGGCGGTTACATACAGGGTAAACCATAAAAAGACCATCAGCTTGTCGGCAGTGGTGGGATCCTGACGGCCATCACGGTAATAACCCAGAAGGATTTCCGAAATGCGTATGTAGGAGCGGATTTTCTTGTGGTAATTCTCCAGGCTGACGGTCGTTTCGGCAGAACCGGAATGCTCGCGGTAACAATACAGCGCCAGCTTAATCTCGACACTTTTCGGGGCGCAAAGACCGACTTCGTACATGTATAACCCGTCCTCGCCGTGGGTCAGTTCGGGATAACGGAAGTTCAGGCCGTTTTCCAGCAGAAAATCCCGGCGCAGAAGACTTCTCCACACCACGGAATCATACCATTGGGAATTTATGGGCAGCTTCATCTGCCGGGACAGGGCAATCTCCTCGTCGGTTAGGCGGTCGGTGAACTGATAGCCGCCGACGATCAGCCGGTCACAGGCGGTTTCCGCTGCTTTGTCTTTGAGGAAGCCAAGGATGTTGGGCAGCAGAAAATCGTCCGCGTCTACAAACCAGATGTAATCGCCCTGAGCAGACGAAAGACCGGCGTTGCGCGCCGAGACCACGCCGCCGTTCTCCTTGTTAATCACGCGGATATTGCCGTGCCCCGCCGCGTACTGCCCCAGAATCTCCAGGCTGGCATCTCTGGAGCCATCGTTGACGCAGATGATCTCGTAATCGGAAATATCCTGCGCCAGCAGCGAATCCAGACATTCGGGAAGATACTGCGCCGCGTTGTAAACGGGAACCACAAAGCTGAGAAACATCCCGCACACCCCCTTTTTTGCCATTATAGCCTGACTTTCCGGAAAAAGCAACAAAGCATCAGAAAAAGTTTGCAGTTTTTCCCATGGCGCGCTATAATGGCGGAAACAATGTTACGCCGCAGACGGTGAAGGGGAGTGCTGTATGAAAAAATCCGGTCTTTCTCAGGAAACGCTGAAAATCATTGCCTGCGTCACCATGCTGATCGACCATGTGGGCGCAACCGTGGTGGAGTCGCAGTTTTTTGTAACGCCATTCGATGGGATCTACTACCTGTATTTTGCCATGCGGATCATTGGCCGGGTGGCGTTTCCGATTTACTGCTTTCTGCTAGCTGAGGGGGCGCATTATACCCATAACCCTCGGAAGTATGCCCTCCGGCTGTTTATCGGCGCACTGCTGTCGGAGCCGGGCTTTGACTTTGCCCTGTTCGGCGGATGGACGTGGGAAAATCAGAGCGTGATGGTGACGCTGCTTCTGGGCTTCGGAATGGTGGAGCTGATGAAGAAATGTCCCAAATACTGGATGAAGCTGCTGGCCGTCGTGCCGTTTTTCTTTGCGGCGGAGTGGCTGAAAACGGATTACGGCGGATACGGTGTGGCCATAGTCGCGCTGTTCTGGCTGACGCGGGAGCTTCCGAATCGCCGGATGATACAGCTTGTGGGGCTGGCGGCGCTGTGCCTGATGATGAACAGCGCGGCGATCTCCTTTGGCGTCATTCAGATTCCCATAGAGCTGTTTGCGCTGTTTGCCATGATCCCCATTTGCCTGTATTCCGGCCGGAAAGCCACGGCAAGCCGGGCGGTGCAGCTGGGATTTTACCTGTTCTATCCCGTACATCTGGCAGTGCTTGCGGTGATCATGAAGCTCTGCTTTGGAGGCTGACGCCCTATGAAAATTGCACTGCTGCAAATTCTGCCCGCCGGCTCTCTGGATGGGAACCGGGAAAAGGGTGTGGAGGCGTGCCGGAAGGCGAAAGCATTGGGGGCAGATATCGCGCTGTTTCCTGAGATGTGGAGTAATGGATATGACATTCCCGAGGATGCGGAAGTGCTGCAACGCGCGGCGATTCCGGCGGATGGGGAATTCGTGTCCGGATTCGGAAAACTGGCGGCGGAACTCAACATGGCGATCGCCATCACGTTTCTGGAAAGGACAGAGAAACGGCCAAGAAATGCGGTCAGCCTGTTTGACCGCCACGGGCGGCGGCTGTACACCTACGCCAAGGTGCATACCTGTGATTTTGGGGACGAGTGCCGTCTGGACGCGGGGGAGGACTTTTTTGTCGCTTCGCTGGATACGGAAGAGGGAGCCGTGCAGGTCGGCTCCATGATCTGTTACGACCGGGAATTCCCGGAAAGCGCAAGGATTCTGATGCTGAAAGGCGCGGAGCTGATCCTCACGCCCAACGCCTGCCCCATGGAGATCAACCGCTTGTCCCAGCTTCGGGGCAGGGCGTATGAAAATATGGTCGCCATTGCCACCTGCAACTATCCCTCGCCCCATCCGGACTGCAACGGACATTCCACCGTATTTGACGGCGTGGCTTATCTTCCGGAACTTTCCGGGTCCCGGAACACCTGTATTCTGGAGGCGGGGGAGGACGAAGGGATTTATCTGGCAGAGCTGGATATGGACATGCTGCGGGAATACCGGAAGCGGGAGGTTCACGGCAACGCCTACCGCCGCCCGGAAAAGTACGGGATTCTCACGGAAACGGCGATTCAGGAGCCGTTCATCCGGGCCGACCGCCGGAGAGAATGCTCTGAGACAGTCCGCTATAACGAAAAAGTGTGACATTTTCATATTGAAAAACGCATTTTTCCGTGGTATACTCGCTGAAGACATAGTAAAGAGGTGAGATCGTTGACAGAGCAGAGGCTCTTTTCCAACCAAAGACTGATACGTCTGATTATTCCTCTCGTCATCGAGCAGGCGCTGACCATTCTGGTGGGAATGTGCGACGGCGTGATGGTTTCCTCCGTGGGCGAGGCGGCGATTTCCGGCGTTTCTCTGGTGGACATGATCAACAACGTGATTCTGGTGCTGTTTGCCGCGCTGGCTACCGGCGGCGCGGTGGTCACAAGCCAGTTTCTGGGGGCGCGGCAGGGGGAGAAAGCCCGGCAGAGCGCCGGTCAGCTGGTGCTGATGTCGGCAGTCCTTGGTGTCGCCGCGGCGGCGCTGTGCCTTGTGTTCGCCAAAAATCTGATGCGGCTGTTTTTTGGCTCCATCGATGACAATGTGATGGCGGCGGGACTTACCTATCTGCACATCACCGCGCTTTCTTTCCCGTTCATCGCCCTGTATAACGCGGGTGCGGCGATATTCCGCAGCGTGGGCAACAGCAAGGTGTCCATGCAGGTGAGTCTTTTGATGAACGGCATCAATGTGGTGGGCAACGCCATCTGTATTTTTGTGCTGAAAATGGGCGTGGCCGGTGTTGCCGTCCCTACGGTGGTTTCCCGGTGCGTGGCGGCGGTGGTCATTCTGCTTCTCGCGGCCAAGCCCAATCAGGAGCTTTGCCTGAAATGGGGCGCGATCTGTCGTGCTGACGGCAAGATGATGGGCAGCATCCTGAGAATCGGCGTTCCAAACGCCTGTGAGAACAGCCTGTTCCAGCTGGGACGGCTGATCGTGGTGAGCATGATCGCCCTGTTCGGCACGGTGCAGACCTCCGCCAACGCGGTGGCGAACACCTTGGACGGCATGGGTATCATCATCGGGCAGGCTATGGGACTTGCCATGGTGACGGTGGTCGGCCAGTGCGTGGGCGCGGGCGACCCGGAGCAGGTCAAGTACTACGTAAAGAAGCTGATGCTCTGGTCGTATCTGTCCATGGCCGTGTGCAATGTCCTGATTATCGTATTTGTCGAAGATCTGATTTCTCTTTACAGTTCCCTGTCGCCAGAGACGGTGGAGTTGACGAAGACGCTGGTCATTATTCATGAGAGCTGTGCCATCCTTTTGTGGGCGGCGGCCTTTGTCCTGCCCAACGCCTTGCGGGCGGCCAATGACGTGCGCTTTACCATGTGGGTGGGAGTTGGCTCCATGGTGGCGTTCCGCATCCTCGGTTCATGGATCCTGTGCGTTCAGATGGAGTGGGGCGCGATAGGCGTCTGGATCGCCATGATTATTGACTGGGTATGCCGGACCGCGTTCTTTGTGACCCGGATGATTTCGGGAAAATGGCAGAGTAAATATATTCCCTCATAATGCGCTGCGCCGCCGATGGATGACCCATCGGCGGCGCTTCTGTGTTACGGATTTTCCCCGAAATCCGGCATAGCTTCAAACCGGCGCTGTTCCCCGCGCCACGGGAAGCGGATGCAGCAGGAAAACAGCATCGGGTCTGTGCGCTCATCCCGGGAACCGTATTTGTGGTCGCCCACCAGCGGATACCCTCTGGAGGCAAACTGTACCCGGATCTGGTGGCTCCGCCCCGTATGCAGGCGAATGCGGACGAGACTGCACTCCCCGGCGGAAAGACGGGTGAATTCCAGCCGCGCTTTTTTGACGCCCGACCGTTCCCGCTTTACCACATACACCTTGTTTTTCCGGCTGTCTTTCCACAGAAGGTCTTCCCAGTCCCCGGATTCCGGGGGAAGCCCATGAACCATGGCTACGTATTCCTTTACCATAGCGCCGTCCTGCACTGCCTTGGACAGGGCGGCGGCAGCCTGTTTTGTGCGGGCGTAAACCATGACGCCGCCCACATTTTTGTCAAGCCGGTGGACGGGGAAAATCTCCCCGCCCAGCGTTTTTTTCAGCTCTGCGGGAACCTGCGCTTCGGAATCCAGCCCCACGGGCTTGACGCAGACGGCCAGGTCATGATCGTAAAATAAAATCTCCATTTGGGAGCCTCCTTCGGTTCAGCTGACGGTGACGCTACTATAGCACAGTTTTCCGGATTCCGAAAGGTAGACGCTTGAATTTCCTGTAAAATCATGTATAATGAACGAAGAAATGGAGGATTTATGACATGACGACGCAAGATTATCGGGAAAAATCGCCGCTGATGATTTTCCTGAGCTACTTCAAGAACCATAGATGGTTGTTTGCCGCCGATGTGACCTGCGCTGTGGGAATCGCGGCCATCGACCTGCTGTTCCCGCTGGTGACCCGCAGTGCGCTTTATGAGATGCTGCCCAACCAGATGTACCGCACGTTCTTTACCATCATGGTCATCGTGGCGGTGTGCTATGTTTTGCGGTCGTTTTTGAATTATGTTGTGGCGTATTACGGCCATACCTTCGGCATCCGGGTGGAGGCGGACATCCGCCGTGACCTGTTCCGCCATATGCAGGAGCTGAGCGTGGATTTCTATGACCGCAACCGCACCGGTAAGCTGATGGCGCGGCTGACCTCCGATCTGTTCGAGCTGACGGAGCTTGCCCACCACGGCCCCGAGGATTTGATCACTTCCGTGCTGACCATTCTGGGGGCGCTCATCGTGATGGCGTCCATTCGCTGGCAGCTTGCCGTGATCGTGGCGCTGACCATTCCGGTGTTTCTGACGGTGGCAATGGCCATGCGCGGCCGGATGGGGCGGGCGTCCGCCGCGGCAAAGGAGAAGATCGGCCACATCAATCAGGAGATCGAAAGCAGCCTTTCCGGCGTCCGCACCGCGAAAGCCTTCGCCAACGAGACGGTGGAAGCCGCCCGTTTTGACGCGGCCAATGCGGAATTCAAAACCTCCAAGCGGGCGTTCCACAAGGCAATGGGCATGTTCCACAGCAGCGTGGAGTTCTTTTTGTGCAGTTTGAATGTCATTATCATCGGCTTCGGCGGTTATTATGTCATGCAAGGGGAAATGGACTACCGTGACCTGCTGACCTTCAGCCTGTATATTTCCTCTTTTATCAGCCCCATGCGCAAGCTCGCCAACTTCTCCGAGACGTTTGCCAACGGCTTTGCGGGCCTGAACCGCTTCGTGGAGGTCATGCGCACCGAACCCACCGTGCAGGATAAGCCCGACGCGAAGGAACTGAAAAACGTCCGGGGTGAAATCAGGGTCGACCATGTTTCCTTTGCCTACGACGCCGATCTGGCGGTGCTTCACGACGTGAGCCTGACCGTCGCCCCCGGGGAAACGGTCGCCATCGTCGGCCCCTCCGGCGGCGGTAAGTCTACATTGTGCCAGCTGATTCCCCGGTTTTACGACGTCAGTTCCGGCTCTATTTCCATTGACGCTCTGGACATCCGGGATGTGACCCAGCGAAGCATCCACGAAAATATCGGCATTGTCCAGCAGGACGTGTTCCTGTTTGCCGACACCATTCTGGAAAACATCCGCTACGGCAAGCCTGACGCCACCATGGAGCAGGTCATCGACGCGGCCAAGAAGGCGGAGATCTACGACGACATTCAGGCCATGCCCGACGGCTTTAACACCTACGTGGGCGAGCGGGGTACGCTTCTTTCCGGCGGGCAGAAGCAGCGGATCGCCATTGCCCGTATCTTCCTGAAAAACCCGCCCATCCTGATTCTGGACGAGGCGACCTCCGCGCTGGACTCCGTGACGGAGGCGAAAATCCAGCACGCCTTCGACAAGCTGGCGGCCGGCCGGACGACCCTGATCATCGCCCACCGCTTAAGCACCATCCGCAACGCCGACCGCATCATCTCGATTTCCGACGGCGTCATCACGGAATGCGGCACCCACGACGAACTGCTTAGGAAGGGCGGCATTTACGCCGAGCTGTATAAGACGCAGAATGCACTGGCGTTGGAGACGCTCGGGCAGTAAACGAGCCGGAAGGATAGAAGCCCATTTTCAACATGCTCAGAAATGCAATCACAGATTGCCTAAATGTAAACCGCATGTGGTTTACTTTCGGGAGGGGTGAACTAAAATGGAGACAGAAACCGCAAGAAACTTACCGGCGAAACTGGTTTCTCTGAGAAAGCAAAAAGGGATAACACAGATGGAACTGGCAGAGAAACTGAATGTTTCCCGTCAGGCGATATCCCGATGGGAGGTCGGCTTGGCAGTACCAACGACAGATAATCTGAAAGTCTTAAGTGAGCTGTACGGCGTATCTATTGATTATCTGTTGAATGACGCGGCGGAGAATGTCAGCAAGCAAAATGAGGTAAAGCAAGATCAATCGTCAGCCAGTGAAACGGAAGAGAAAAACGGATTCCGCAACCGCAGGAGATTGTACATTGGCGCTGCGATTGGCTTGGTGCTGATGGCGATTATTTTAGCAGTGGTGGTGACTGCTATTGCTACAGCGAAAAATTCGAAAGGAGAACAAAGTCAAGTCATGCCAATAACGGATTTGACAGTTGCAGAGGAAACTGACTATACAACGTATACTTTCTCCTTTGAATAATCCCATTTGAAAGGGGGTGATGAATACGCGGGTGAAAAGAATAATCTGTATGGTTTTGGCTTGCATTGCGATTGTGGTAGCAATTTCAGTGCCTGCAAATGCAGCCGAAATTGAAGTCATTGCCCTTGAAAATTCTACAGGCAAGTTTATCGCCCCCTTTGCAACGAGGTCGTTCAATATAAGCATTCCTGCAAAATCTCAGGTAATAGCGAACAGTAGCTTTCCTTTGGCTGCGTGGGAAACGGTTACCATTAAGGCATCCTATTCTCCGTTTTCTGCAAGTGTGGATTTCGGATTGGTTGATTCTGAGGGAACGTTCTATTACTTCAATGTGACTGATGGAAGCGTAGATAAGACCATACAGGTTGATAAAAGTGGAGACTATACGCTCCAGATACGGAACAACTCTAATGTAGAAGTAGAAGTGTCAGGTTTTGTGAACTACTGATGAAAGGGAGGCTCACTATTATGAAGAAAATGTTGTCATTGCTGTTAGCTGTAATTCTGGTTGTTGGTATCATGCCGACAACCGCGTCAGCGGTAGAAGATACTATCGCCGTGCAGGGACTTGTTCAGGCGATTAAGCAGAATTCTACTGCGGAAATCAGAGACGCTGATGGAAACCTTGTGGAAACATTGGATGTCGATGTTAAAGTCCAAAGACTTCCATCCACCCGTAGCGTGGGTGGGGGCGTTACATACGCGATAACATGTACGACGGTCGCTGATTTTGACAACCATTCTGGCAGTGCATCGAAGGGAGGCATCATGGCTTCGGCAACCATGGTGTGTACAGATGTATTTGGACCGGATAACATTTTGCACCAAGTATATGGCAGCTGGACAGGAGATGAAGATGATACTGACGACCGCTGGGTCGTTTACAGTTCTTACGACACAGACGATGAACAGACGGATCGTGTCCCGGATTACAATCCACCTCTGGAATTTAGCTATGCACCTTCTGGGTTTATAGGGTATACGTTTAGAGTCAGAACAAATGCGACCATTACTGCTACACGCGAGCAGCTGTTTTTAAGCGTATCGACAGATCCAAATGGCTAAACACGTATTGGTAGTTTAGGGAGAATCGAGAGTGAAAAGTAAGTACAGGCTCCTGACAATTGTGTTGCTTATCTTGTTCTTTACTCAAGGTTGTCACAGTCCGGCGGCAAGTCCGCCGGATATGACAGGAAAAATCAACATAGGCGATTACGTATTTTGCATCGAGGAAGCGGTTGCAGACCAGTACAATGCACGGATTCGGTGTTCGTTGAGACGAGGTGATGGCGCAAAGATTGCGCCGGATGCGCGGTTTGAATCGTTTGAGGTCAATGACAATGGTTCGAGTTCCGGAGGGACGGTTAAGTATACATTAAGTGATGACGGAAAAATAATCTGGATTGATATTGCCCAGTCAGGCTCCGGGAGATTAGATGATGTCTGCACGGTCACGTTGCGAAATCTGACATTCGGTGAAGACGGTGCGCTTAAACCTGTGAATGGAAAATGGGAAACGTCATACAGAATGCAAACGGAAGAGGAAACAGAACTGTCTGCGGATGATCTAAAATTGCAGACGGCTGATAATAGTGGAAGCTATCAGCTGTCCAGCGTACAGATTTCCAAGGTAGGCGTTCATATGGAAATGAAAATTCCACAGAACGACATTGTCGATTTTGCAAATCAGTTTGAGGCGCATTTGTTCCTTAACGACGGAACTGTTATTGAACTGGAATTACATCATTCAATCCGTGGGAAAAAGGCTCCTTTTCAGGCAACTGCCGAAGCGGTGTTCGGGGAACCGATAAAGCTTGACGAGTTGTATGCGATTGTTGTTTGCGGTCGAGAGATTCCGATTCGGTTGAACTAGGCCATTTTTGCGTCTTGCCAGAAAGATGTGTGCACACTGCGTTTCACAAAATAGCGCCGCCTTGCAATGAGCAGGCCGCATCAGACACTTAACAGGCACAGTAGGATTATCTCTGCTGTGCCTGTTCTTGTATGAGCACCCCTTGCCTCTCCCTTTGGGAGAGGTGGCCGAGCGCAGCGAGGACGGAGAGGGGAAACAAGGGTGAAAAGCCCTCTCAGTCACCTTCGGTGACAGCTCTCCCAGAGGGAGAGCCAAGGCAGGCTTTTTTCTTGATTATCTGTCCGAACTGCCCGTCCTTTGCGTCTTATAGAGCAGAAGGGCCTTTCACAGAAGCGGGATGCCCCGGAATAGACCCGGGCTTCCCAAGGAGGAACAGCATGAACGATGAACAGATTCTGGACTTGTATTTTGCCAGAGATGAACAGGCGGTGGCGGAAACCGACCGGAAATACGGCGGCTATTGCTTCACCCTCGCCAATTCCATCCTGCACAGCGATCAGGACGCGGAGGAAACCGTGAGCGATACATATTTAAGAGCATGGAACACCATCCCGCCCAAGCGTCCGGGCATCTTCAAAATGTTCCTCGCCAAAATCACCCGGAACCTCGCCTTTTCCCGCTGGCGGAGCATGAACGCCGAGAAGCGGGGCGGCGGGGAGATGACACTGGTGCTGGAAGAGCTGGACGACTGCATTGCCGCGCCCGGCTGTGTGGGGGATGGGATGGACGCCAAGGAGCTGGCCAAGGCCATCCGGGCGTTCCTGAACACCCTCCCGGCGCGGGAGCAGGACATTTTCCTGCGGCGGTATTTCTTCGTGGAGGAAAGCGGCGTGATTGCCCAGCGGTACGGCATGAAGCCTGCCACGGTGCTGCGCACCCTTTCTCGCACCAGGCAGAAGCTCAAAAATTATCTGACACAGGAGGGCTATACGGTATGAAAGCGGAAGAACTGTTTCTCGCCATCGGCGAGGTGGAATCCAGCCGCCTGACGCGCAGTGAGCTGACGACGGCAAGACCCTCCGGTCAAAGGGAACAGGAGGAACCCCAAATGAAGAAAAGAAACGTTTCCCGGATTCTCCGGAATCTGCTGGTGGCGGCGCTGATCGTAAGTGCGCTTGCGGTGACAGCCTACGCGGTGGCGGGCTTTGTGATCTTCGACAGCCCCCAGGACATGATATCCGGTCTGTTCGGCGACAAAACGGGCTATGACCACAAGGATGTGACGCATTTTACAGACCCCGAAAAGCCCGGCGAGGTTTACGACATCCCGGCCTATGACCGGGTGCCGGTGGACGAAAGCGTGGCGGCGTCCGAGGCGGTGCCGCTGGTCAGCCCCGTGGGGCAGAGCATTTCCTGGGAGGGCTACACCCTGACGGTGGACGCCAATATGTACGATCAGGTGACCAAATGCGGCGTGCTGACCTACACCCTGGAGAATCCTGACGGCATTCCCAGCTATACATTGCAGGAAAACGGCCAAATCACGTTCCCGGAGGAAATTCTGGACATCAATCAGTACGGCTACAGCTACATCATTCCCGATCAGTCCACGGACACCAAGCTGACGGCGGCGTTTTACTACAAGCTGGATAATCCGGAAAGCACCGATCTGGTGCTGAGCTTCACCCAATGGGCGGCGATCAGCTATTCGGACTTTGAGGAACTGTGGGAACAGACCAAGGAGCAGGTCAAGCAGGAGGTCAGCGAGGACGAAGTGATAGAGCAGTTGAAGCAGGCGCTGGGCGACGAATACGAAAAAATGGCGTCTGAGGTTTCCCGTGAGGAAATCGTGGATTCCGGATATGAGGGCATTGTAGACGAGCGGCTGAAGGGGCGGTTTGACTGCCCGGAGAAGATCACGATCCCCGAAAAAGCGCTGGGAGAAATGAGCAATCTGACCCTGGCGGACGGGAATATCAAGGTTTCGCCCATTGCCATCTGCGTGGATACCGGAGAAATGCAGGACTATCCAGAAGGATACATTAAACGGGTGAAGATTTCCTTCAAGGACGGCACGGAGTACGTGGTTGTGGACGAGAATGTTGCCAACCATATGTTTGCAGTAGGATACACCGACCGTGACGTCACCTTTATGTTCAACCGCATGATCGACGTGAACGAAATTGCGTCCATCGTTCTGGACGGCGATGTAGAGTTTCAGGTGTCATAAATAGCAGCATGCCCCCTCCCAGCCGGGAGGGGGCATTGCTGCGTGAATCATTTCGGAGCGGTCAGAAATTGGGGGATGCCGTGCAGCTCCTGGTATAGGCCGACGGCGCGGGTGACGCCCAGCGCTTCGCCCTCGGTCAGCAGGGCATCCAAGTCCTCCGGGGTGTGGAACAGGGTAAAGCGCGCGCTGTCCGCGTCCGTGTGGATTTGATAATGGCAGTGCAGCTTTTCGTCCCGGTGTCCGCCTGAAAGCTGCGCCGCCGGGGGCAGGGGAGCTGTGGTAGCGCCTGCGGGTGTCAGGGTAATGGTCTCGCCGTCCAACGCCAGCTCCAGCCAGATTTCCCGTCCCTGCCATGGGGCGAGATAATTTGCAAGGCATACGTCCAACGGTGCTGGCGGCAGAAAGACCGGACAGGTCAGCCCCCGCCCGTAAAGCGCGGACACGCCCACGGGGCAGGGGAGTGCTTCGGACAGCCGCCCCGCCAGAAGTTCGGCTTCTTCATACCCAGGCCGCTGGAAATCCAGCAGAACGCCGCTGCATTTAAGCGCATCCAACCGGGGGCGCAGCTGGGCGGCGATGGTTTCGGAGTCATGCCCATGGATGGGGGTGATGTCGTCCAGAATCACCATGGAGCCGGGGGGCAGTGCCTTCGGCAGATTGGAAAGCCCTGTGGAATAGGGGGAAAAATGACAGGCCATCCATGCAGTTTTCGGCGGAAGCGTCTCAGTTCCCCGGATTTCCACCGCTGTCATGGCAAGAAACGGACGAATCGCCATGGACAAATCCTCCTTTCCGTGATATAATGTAAGCCGAAACGCGGAGACGACTCCGCTCTATGAATACTATACGAACCACGGGAGGACATTATGCCCTTTTCTCTGTTGCCCAAAATCATCGCAAACCGCCTCACCGACATAACGCCGGAGCTGCTGCACACCCGGGACATCCGGTTGCTGATGCTGGATTTTGACAATACCATCGTGCCCTACACCACTGACGTTCCCACGGCGGAGATGACGGCGTGGCTGGACCGGATGAAGCAGACGGACGTCACCGTGTGCATCGTCTCCAACAGCCACAAAGACCGGGTGCCCCGTTTCTGCAGGGAGCATGGTCTGGACTGCATCACCCACGCGAAAAAGCCATTTTCCAAGGGCATCCGGGAGTGCCTGGCAAAATATGACATCCCGGCAAAGAACGCCGCGCTGGTGGGCGATCAAATCTACACCGATACCCTTGGCGCGAACTGCGTCGGCGTGACCTCCATTCTGGTCAGCGCCATCAACAATCACAATTTCTGGCTGAAGGCACGTCACGTGCTGGAACTGCCATTTATTTTACCTGCAAAGAAAAGGAGAATCTGACCATGAAAAATCTTGACAAGTATCTGACCCTGCTGGACGGGGATGTGGACGGCCTGCTGCTGACCTCCCGCTACAGCCGCCATTACGGCGCGGAGTTCGACATCGCCGAGGGCGTTGCCATCGTCACAAAGAAGGGCTGCCGCTACTTCACCGACAGCCGCTACATCGAGTCCGCCGAAAAGAACCTGAAGGGCTTTGAGGTTCTGGACGTGAATCGGGAGATCGGCTACATCCAGCGCCTGAACACGGCCATTGCCGATTTCGGCGTGACCACTCTTGGCTACGAGGAACATTACCTCACCGCCGAGGAGTATTTCTACTACGACGAGAAGCTGAACGCCAAGCTGGTGCCCTTCCACAAGCCCATCTACGCTTTCCGCGCCACCAAGGAGGACTGGGAGCTGGAGCTGATGCGCAAGGCGCAGGCCATCACCGACAGAGCCTTTGCCGAGGTCATCACCCGCATCAAGCCCGGCATGACCGAGCTGGAGCTTCAGGCGGAGCTGATTTACTGCATGTACAAGAACGGCGGCACCGGTCTGGCCTTTGACCCCATTGTGGTATCCGGCCCCAATACCAGCCTGCCCCACGGCGTCGCCGGTGAGCGCGTCATTCAGAAGGGCGACTTCGTCACCATGGACTTCGGCGCGTCCTACATGGGCTACTGCTCCGACATGACCCGCACCGTGGCCGTGGGCTACGCCACCGACGAGATGAAGCACGTGTACGATACCGTTCTCAAGGCGCAGCTGACCGCCATCGCCGCCACGAAGGCCGGCATTCCCGGCAAGGATATTGACGGCGTAGCCCGGAAGGTCATTGCCGACGCCGGTTACGGCGAATACTTCGGCCACGGCTACGGCCACAGCCTTGGTCTGGAGATCCACGAGAACCCCAGCCCCAACGCCAGCAACACCGAGCCGCTGCCCGCAGGCGTCGTCTGCTCCGCCGAGCCCGGCATCTATCTGCCCGGAAAATTCGGTGTCCGCATTGAGGACGTGACCATTATCACCGAGAACGGCTGCGAGGACATTACCGGAAGCCCGAAAAATCTGATAATTCTGTAAAAAAAGCAGATTCCCCCTTGAAAAAATAAAATTCTTGCGGTATACTATATGCGCTAGTTTTGTGCATTCAATGCGCCCCCCGGTCAGGGGAGGTAGTTTAGGAGGAAAAATACAATGATTTCTGCAGGCGAATTTAGAAACGGCGTTACCTTTGATATGGATGGAAAGGTTATGCAGGTTGTGGAGTTCCAGCACGTCAAGCCCGGTAAGGGCGCGGCGTTCGTCCGCGTGAAGATGAAGAACGTCATCACCGGCGCTGTCACCGAGACCAGCTTCAACCCCACCGCCAAGTTCCCCACCGCGTTCGTTGAGCGCAAGAAGATGGAGTATTCCTACAATGACGGCGCTCTGTACTACTTCATGGATCAGGAGACCTATGAACTGGAGCCCATCGACGCTTCCGCTCTGGACGATTCCTTCAAGTTCGTTAAGGAGAACGACGTCTGCACCATTATGAGCTACAAGGGCAAGGTGTTCGGCGTGGAAGTTCCCAACTTTGCCGATCTGGTGGTCACCAAGACCGAGCCCGGTTTTGCCGGCAACACCGCCACCAACGTCACCAAGCCCGCCACTGTGGAGACTGGCGCTGAGGTGAAGGTGCCCCTCTTCATCAACGAGGGCGACAAGATCCAGATCGACACCCGCACCGGCGAGTATCTGGGCCGCTCCAAGGCTTAAATCCATAAAAGCAGGGGACGTTTTTCCCCCCTCTTTTCCAATTACGTGTAAAGGAGAATCATTATGACGATTTCCGAAAAGTCCGCCTACCTCAAGGGCCTGATGGAGGGCATGAACCTGAACACTGAGTCCAACGAGGGCAAGATGATCGCTGCCATCGTGGACCTGCTGGGGGACATGGCCAAGCGCGTCACCGACATTGAGGAGACCACCATTGCCATTTCCGACGAGCTGGATGAGATCGAGGAAGATCTGGACGCCATCGAGGACTTCATCATGGATGAGGACGATGATGACGACGAGGACTACGACGACGAAGACGAGTGGGATGACGACGAGGATTCCGACGAGGGCTTTGAGTTCGGCGACGAGGAGACCACCATTTACGAGGCGGAATGTCCCAGCTGCGGCGAAGTGGTTGACTTTGACGAGGAGACTCTGGAAAAGGGAAGCATCGTTTGCCCCAACTGCGGTGAGACGCTGGAGTTTTCTCTGGAAGACGAAGAAGAGTGATTTGACGTGTGAATCCCCTGCCTGAGTTCAGGCAGGGGATTTCTTCATATGGGAACATTGAAAATCGGGCTGCCTTGCTGAGAGGCAGCCCGGTGCTGTATCCTTATTGCAAAGTGCGTCATGCTTCCCGGTAGCGGATAAAGTCCAGCGTCAGATAATCCAGATACACTTGCTTGTCCGGGGTCTTGCCCATGGTGACACGGTGGCAGTTGACCTCCCAGACGGGGAAGCTATCCAGCTCACCCTTCCTGATCTCAAAAACATGGTTCCAGCTTCTGCCTTCCAGATAAGGGGTGTCCTGCTGGACACGGATCAGCTCCAGACGACGGAAGGTAAAGGTGGGGAAAGCGTTTTTGACGATGGTTTCGAACAGAAGCTCCGCGTCCCGGACGCTGCCCAGTTCAAAGGTGCTGCGAATCATTGCGCCATAGTCTTGCATATTGATGACCTCCTTTTGCTAAGAAATCGTATTACAGTTTGCTGTATGCTTTGTCCAGAAATTTCTGGTTGCTGACGACCACACGCTGGTGGGTGCCATGGCCGATTTCACCGGCTTCGTCGAAGGCATGGATGGCAAAGGTGATGACCTTTCCCGCCACGGCGGTGACCTCCGCTTCTGCCCGGACTTCCAGTCCTACCGGCGTCGCGGAGATGTGTTCAATATTCAGCGCGGTGCCGACGGTGGTCTGGCCTTCTTCCAGCCCTTCCGCCACGGCGTCGCAGGCTGCGCCCTCCATCAGCGCGACCATGCAGGGAGTGGCGTAGACCAGCAGATCGCCGGAGCCGACCTCTTTGGCGGTGTCCTCCCGCTCACAGAGCGTTTCGGCCACGCCCTTCATGCCAACGGTAATTCCCATAGGTATCACGACCTTTCTGTAATCTAATAATACTCTAACTTCCGGAAGGTGTCAACGAAAAAGGTTGCTATTTTCCGAAAGGTTTTGTATAATAGCCGCAAATATGAAAATGAGGTGACCAGAATGGTTGTCAACGACAAGCTGAATCTGACGATGCTCTGCGATTTTTACGAGCTGACCATGGGCGCGGGGTACTTCGCCAACGGCTATGCCGACCGCATAACGTATTTTGACCTGTTTTTCCGCCGCTGCCCCGACGGGGGCGGGTTTGCCATCGCGGCCGGTCTGGAGCAGATCGTCCAGTATATTCAGAAGCTGCATTTTGACACGGAGGATATCGCGTACCTGCGGGAACGGAAGTGCTTTAACGAGGATTTCCTGAACTATCTTGCGAATTTCAAATTCACCGGCGACATCTGGGCGGTGCCGGAGGGAACGCCCATTTTCCCCCGGGAGCCGATCATCACCGTCCGCGCGCCCGCCATTCAGGCGCAGCTGGTGGAGACGTATCTGCTGCTGTGCGTGAACCATCAGAGCCTGATCGCCACCAAGGCCAACCGTGTTGTCCGTGCCGCCGAAGGACGCACCGTGCTGGAATTCGGTTCCCGCCGGGCGCAAGGCGCGGACGCCGCCATCCTGGGCGCGAGAGCCGCGTACATCGGCGGCTGCCATGGCACGGCCTGCACCATTTCTGACCAGCTCTACGGCGTCCACGCGGGCGGCACCATGGCCCACGCATGGGTGCAGATGTTTGACAGCGAGTACGAGGCGTTCAAGGCTTATGTGAAGATGTTCCCCAACAACGCGACGCTGCTTGTGGACACCTACAACACCCTGAAATCCGGCGTCCCCAACGCCATCCGGGCGTTCAACGAAGTCCTGAAACCCATGGGCATTACGAAGTGCGGCATCCGTCTGGACTCCGGCGACCTCGCGTATCTGACCCGGGAAGCCCGGAAAATGCTGGACGAGGCCGGATGGACGGACTGCAAGATCTCCGTGTCCAACTCTCTGGACGAGTACATCATCCGCGACCTTCTCCGGCAGGGGGCGCAGATCGACATGTTCGGCGTGGGCGAGCGGCTGATCACCGCGAAGAGCGAGCCGGTATTCGGCGGCGTGTACAAGCTGGCCGCCATCGAGGAACCGGACGGCACAGTGGTTCCCAAGATCAAGATTTCCGAGAACGTGGAGAAGATCACCAACCCCCACCATAAGAAGCTGTACCGCTTCTACGCCAAGGACACCGGCAAGGCCATTGCCGACTATCTGACGGTCTACGACGAAGTGGTGGATGACAGCAAGGATATGACGATCTTTGACCCGGACGCAACTTGGAAAACCAAAAAGGTTTACAATTTCACGGCCAGAGAATTGCAGGTTCCCGTGTTCAAGAGCGGCGAGCTGGTCTATAAGCTGCCCAGCCTTGAGGAGATCCGCGCCTACTGTCTTGCACAGGTGGACACCCTGTGGGACGAAGTCAAGCGCTTTGACAATCCCCAGACCTACTATGTTGACCTGAGCCAGAAACTCTGGGACATCAAGTACGACCTGCTGAAATCCAATGGCAGGTAAACGAACGCCTGCCTCGTCCGTGGCGCTGGGCGGCGTGCTTGCGGCGCTGGCGGTGGTCGTCATGTGCCTGGGGACGATCATCCCCGTGGCGACCTATGTGTGTCCTATGCTCTGTGCGCTGCTTCTGCAAGTGGTGCTGAAAACCTGCGGCGTCCGCATTGCGTGGGCGTGGTACGGCGCGGTGGCGATTTTGTCACTGCTGCTCGCCCCGGACAAGGAAGCCGCGGCGGTATTCGCGTTTCTGGGATATTATCCTATCGTCAAGCCCCGGCTGGACAAGACGAGGCTTCGCTGGCTGTGGAAAGGGCTGCTGTTTAACGCTTCCGTGCTGGTGATGTACTGGCTGCTGCTTCGGGTATTCGGTCTTGCTCAGGTCACGGAGGATTTTGAAGAAATCGGCGTGGTCATGCTGATTGTCCTCCTGATTTTGGGGAACGTGACCTTCTTTCTGCTGGATAAGCTGCTGGAAAAGCGGCTTGGAAAGCGAAAGTAGGGGGACGCGGAATGTGGTATCTGTACATTCTGCAATGTGGCGACGGCTCGCTCTACACCGGCATCACGACGGATGTGGAGAAGCGGCTGGAAGCCCACCGCAGCGGAAAGGGCGCGAAGTACACCCGGGGAAGGTCACCGCTGGAACTGAAATACCGGGAAGGCTGCGGCACCCACTCCGACGCCCTGAAGCGGGAATTGGAGATCAAGCACCTTTCCAGGGAGGAAAAGCTGGCGCTGATCGGGGAAACGGAATAATGATTACGCCCTGCGGGCTGCTCAGAGCTTTCAAAAGCCTGAACACCCCGCAGGGCGTCCTATATTTTGTATGTATCAGAAATTCCCGGCGGCGGTGACGAAGCCAACGCCCCACAGGACGATGCGCAGAATGCCGCAGGCGGCCAGATGGGCGGGGTAGTAGGCGTAGAACAGCTTGCCCATGCCCTTCCAAGAGCCGCGCTCGCCATTGTACAGCCGCAGCAGCGGAATGGTCAGGCAGGTGCCCAGCTGAACCAGCGCATAAACCCGGTCAATAAAGAAGAAATAAACCAGCGCGTAGAGAAGTGTCCAGAACATCATCCAGAGCATCTGCTTGCGGAAATTGCCACGGTAGGAGCCGATGAACAGAATCGCCATGGATGCGATGCAGCTCCAATCGGAGGGGAAGGTGATGACGCAGACCAGCAGAATGATAGCGGTCTTCTGCCACGATTTCAGCTTGTCGCTGCCGTTGACGCACAGCAGCACCAGCCCCCATGCCAGCGACCAGGCCACGCTGGTCTGGTTGAACACCGAGGTCTGGAAAGGAATAAAGGAAATGCCAAAGCAGAAATTGTACGCGAAATGAGAAATGAGTGCCAGCAGGAACAGCCGCCCGGCGTATTTTTTGACATCGTGGGTGTAATGGTAGCCCTCCGCAATGAAGTACCACATAATGGGCGCAGTGAGCCGCCCGATGATGTGCGCCAGCAGCACCCACCAGACCCGTGAATACCCCGGACAGATCGTCCAGACCAGATGGTCGAGGGTCATGGCGGCAATGGCGATGAGCTTCAGCTGATTGGAGTTAAGCGCGGCCTTTTTCATGAAATTCCGCCCCTTTCGGTCATTTTCCATATTCCTGTCAAAATTATATCATCCTGCCCAATGAAAAGCAAGCCCTCCGGAAAATATCCGGAGGGCTTGACGATTGCTTACATGTCATAAATTCCCATGATCAGGATACCGGCAAAGGTGACCAGAATGCAGGTGTAGTGCTTCCAGCTCAGCTTTTCCTTCAGGAACAGGCGGCTCCACAGGACGGAAGCCATGCAGTAGGAGGCGATGATGGGGGCGGCCAGCGCGGACTCGCCGCTGGCGAGGGCGTAGATGTAGGCCAGCTGACCGGCGGTCTCAAAGGCCGCGCCGATGTACTTGGGGCCTTCCGCCTTGGGCAGCAGCTTCTGCTTCTTGATGATGACGGTGTAGACGAAGCTGACGATGCCCGCGACCAGGAAGGTCAGCTCGTAGGCGACGTTGGCGGAATCCTCGTTCAGGGTTTCCAGCACAAGATCGTCGGCGAAGGTTCCCGCCGCGTCCAGAATGCAGTAGGCAATGGGCAGCGCCAGAGCCAGCCAGGATTTTGCGTACTTGTAATTGGAAGCCTCCTGCCGGGCAGCGCGAAGGTCATCGTCCTCGTTGGCCTCCACAAAGCCAAGACCGATGACACCGGCACAGGCGAGGAAAATGGCGATGTACTGGGCAATCGCCATTTTTCCGGCGGTGCCGCTGACAATGGCAATGATGGCGACCAGCGCACCGCTGGCGTTGCAGATGGGGGAGGAGATGGACAGCTCAATGTAGCGAAGTCCCACATAGCCCAATGTCATGGAGCCGATGTACAGCAGGGAGACAGGCAGGTACGTCCAGATGACCTGCCAGGAAATCTCTACGCCGCCGACGAAAATCTCAATGGCGGCATGAATGCCCATGACCACGCCCACGGCCGTGACCATTTTATACTGACTGTATTTGTCGGATGCGTCCCGGCAGCCAATTTTGGAAAAGAAATCGGAGCCTGACCAGCACAGCAGGGCAATAATGGAAAACCAAAACCAACTCATTTTTTCTACCTCTTAATCGTAATCTTATAGTGTAACCAGACCGGCATCCGCCATTTTTTGCAGGCTCATGAGAATGCCGATCTTGGCATGGTTCCAGGTCAGACCGCCCTGGAAATACACGGCGTAGGGCGGACGGATGGGACCGTCCGCGGAAAGCTCGATGGAGCTGCCCTGAACGAAGGCACCGGCGGCCATGATGACCTTGTCGTTGTAGCCGGGCATGTCGGAAGGATAGGGGGTGGCGAAGGAATCCACGGGAGCTGCCGCCTGAATGCCCTTGCAGAAGGCGACCATGCCCGCTTCGCTGCCCAGCTCCACTGCCTGAATGATGTCGTGACGGCTTTCCTCCGCACCGGGGACGCAGCGGAAGCCCAGCGGCTCATACAGATTGGCAGCGAAGATCGCACCCTTTTCCGCGCCTGCCACCACCGTGGGGGCGAGGAAAAAACCCTGATACAGCGCAGGCATCAGTCCCAGATTCGCGCCGACCTCCTGCCCCAGACCGGGGGCGGAAAGTCGGTAAGCGCACCGGTCAACGCATTTTTTCATGCCGCAGATATAGCCGCCGATGGGCGCAAGGCCGCCGCCGGGGTTCTTGATGAGGCTGCCCACGGTCATGTCCGCGCCAACGTCGGAAGGCTCAATGGTCTCCACGAATTCGCCATAGCAGTTGTCAACCATGACGGTGACGTCGGGCTTGACATCCTTGCAGAAGGCAATCAGCTCGCCGATCTGCTTGACGGAGAAGGTGGGACGGGTGGCGTAGCCCTTGGAGCGTTGAATGGTGATGAGCTTTGTTTTATCGTTGATGGCCTTGCGGATGCCGTCGTAGTCAAAGCTGCCGTCGGGGAGCAGGTCTACCTGCCGGTAAGCAACGCCGTATTCCGCCAGAGAGCAGGGGCTTTCCCGGATGCCGATGACCTCCTGCAAGGTGTCGTAGGGCATACCCACAGGGGAGAGCAGCTCGTCACCGGGCAGCAGGTTGGCGCTGAGGGCGATGGTGAGGGCGTGGGTGCCGCAGGTGATCTGGGGGCGCACCAGCGCGGCCTCGGTGTGGAACACGTCGGCATAGACCCGCTCCAGATTGTCCCGGCCGAAATCGTCATAGCCGTAGCCAGTGGTTGCGGCGAAGCAGGCGGCGGAGACCCGGTTCTTCTGCATGGCCCACAGCACCTTTGCCTGATTATGCTCCGCGACTTGGTCGATGGCGGCGAAGCGGTCTTTCAGCTTCTCCAGCGTCCGCTCGCCGTAGGCGTATACCGCAGGGGAGATCCCCATGGTTTCGTAAAGCTCCAATAATTCGTCCATATTCAATCCTCTTTTTTCACATTGTTCAGTATTTCGTCTGCCAGATTGTTGAGAACGTCCGGGCGGGACACGATCAGACCTGTTTCCGCTTCGCCAAGAATGAGCAGGGTGTCGCCGGGCTTGATTCCGAACAGCTCCCGTGCCTCCTTGGGAATGACGATCTGCCCCCGGTCGCCCACTTTTGCGGTGCCGAAGACCCGCTGTTGATTGATTTTACCGAGGACATGCTTGCCTCCGGGCATAAAACCGCCTCCAATCACATTTTTCATACTTTTCACACCAGCGGATTATACAAAAAACCGTCCCGGTTGTCAATACCGGGACGGAAGAATTTGGTCAGATCGTGGAAATTTGTACCACTTCTGTCTTTCTCAGTCTCTCCTTCTGCGGCCGTTACCGCCGAAGATCACCAGCAGACGCAGAAGCTGCGCCAGAGCAGTGGCAGTAGCGGCGACGTAGGTCAGCGCGGCGGCGGTGAGGGTTTTCTTAGCACCCTTCTGTTCCTCCTCCGTCAGCAGGCCGCCCTCGTCGATGGCGACAAGAGCGCGGTGGCTGGCGTTGAATTCCACGGGAAGGGTCACCAGCTGGAACACCAGGGAAAGACCAAAGCAGGCGATGCCAAGATATACGAAGAAATAGGAAACATCCGCTGCGTAGGACAGCAGCAGGCCAATGAGAATCAGCGGCATGGCCAGCTTCGAGCCGATGTTGGTGACGGGGATAATGGCGGCTCTCAGCTTGATGGGAGCGTAGCTCTCGGCGTACTGCACCGCGTGTCCGGCCTCATGGCAGGCCACGCCAATGGCGGCGGTGGAGGTGTTGTCATACACGCTGTCGGACAGGCGGATGACGTTGGTTCTGGGGTCGTAATGGTCGGTCAGATTTCCGCTGATGCGCTCAATGCGCACGCCGTACACCCCGTTGGCGGACAGCACCCGCTGGGCGGCCTCCGCACCGGTGAGGCGGCGGGAAGAATACTGCTGGGAATATTTCCGGAAAGTGGAGTTGACATTGGCGCTTGCCCAGAGGGACAGCAGCACGCAGGGGAGAACGAGGACAACATATGTCCAGTCAAAATAGTAGTAGGGCATAACGAACCTCCTGACGGGATTTTCTTTTCCTTATTATATCCCAAACGTGGAAAAATGGCAAGGCCGGGAGGGGAGGGCGGTCGTGAGATTTTTGTAAACTTTTTGTCGGGGGCAAAAGAAAAAAGGGATTGTTCACAAATTATTCATACTGGAACGGTCGAATGCTGGTATACTTTCCATAGAGTTCTTTGGGGGTGGAAACATGAAGGACCCTGTCAAGCGGCGGTATGTATATCTGATGCTGTCCATATTCGGCGGTATCGGTTTGAGTGTTGTGCTGTTTTTTGTGGTTTACCGTTTTCGGGGCGTGGGCGACGCGCTGAATAAGCTGGGGAGCATCCTTGCGCCCTTTGCCTACGGCGGCGTTGTGGCGTATCTGCTGCGGCCAATGTGCAATCTCTACGAGGGCCTGTTTCAGAAGCATCTGCCGAAAAAGCTGAAAAAGCTGTCCAACGGTCTGGCGGTGGGCCTCAGCATGATCTCGGGGCTTCTGATCGTGTACGCTCTGATCATCATGATCGCGCCCCAGCTGTTTTCCAGCATTCAGACCCTGTGGCTCAGCCTTCCCGATAAGATTTCCAAGCTGTATTCCTGGGCGATGGCGACCTTTGGAGAGAACGAGAAGCTGGTATCCCTGTTCAACACCGTTTACAACACTGTGAATACCGATCTGCAAAACTGGGCGGACAACACCCTTGCGCCCTATGTTTCCAGCGTAGTGAGCATCGTCTCCGGCGTGGGCAGCAGCGTGTGGAAGGTACTGATGTTCCTGTACAATCTGCTGATTGGTCTGATCGTGGCGGTGTACCTGCTGTTCAGCAGAAAGAAGTTTGCCCGGCAAAGCGTTCTCATCATCCGCAGCGCCCTGAAGCCCAAGTGGGCGGAGCTGCTGCTGGACGAGGTCGCGTTCATTGACCGGATGTTCGGCGGATTTATCGACGGAAAAATTCTGGACTCCGCCATCATCGGTGTGCTGTGCTACATCGGCTGCACGATTTTCCGATTCCCCAATGCACTGCTGGTTTCCGCCGTTGTTGGCATCACCAATGTGATTCCATTCTTTGGCCCCATCATCGGCGCGGTTCCTTCCACGCTGCTGATTCTGATTGAAAGCCCCATCAAGGCGCTCTGGTTCGTGGTTTTTGTTCTGGCGCTGCAGCAGCTGGACGGTAACGTCATCGGTCCGAAAATTCTGGGCGACCGCACAGGCCTGTCCAGCTTCTGGGTGCTGTTTACCATCATCCTGTTCGGTGGGTTGTGGGGCGTCTTTGGCATGGTCATCGGCGTGCCGCTGTTCGCGGTCATTTATGACACCGTGAAAAAGCTGGTTCGCCGCGGTCTGGACAAAAAGGGTCAGATCGAGGTCTGGGAGCAGTACAAGGCCGATTATCCCGACGAAGAACCGAAGAAATAATTTCGTGCTGACCATTGCGCCGCCGTGAAGCTTCACGGCGGCGCTTTTTAGCGCATTTATCAGATAAGAGTGGAAATTGGGGTAAAGCTGTGGTATACTAACATAAAAGCGCTTCAGGAGGGAAGAATATGAATTACGCGACGATCAAAAACTGCGACATTGCCAACGGCCCCGGCGTGCGGGTGAGTCTGTTTGTCTCCGGCTGCACCCATCACTGCCCCGGCTGCTTTAACGAAGTGGCTTGGGATTTTGGCTACGGCGAGCCGTTTACCCAGCAGACCATCGATACCATTCTGGATATGCTCCGCCCGGACTATATCCGTGGCCTGACGCTGTTGGGGGGCGAACCCTTTGAGCCGGAAAATCAGGGCGCGATCGTGGAGCTGCTCCGACAGATCAAGCGGGAAATGCCCCAGAAGAGCATCTGGGCGTTCTCCGGCTATCTGTTTGAGAAGGACATCCTCTCCGGTAGGCTGGGGGATACACGGGAATACTTAAGCTATCTGGATGTTCTGGTGGACGGCCCCTTTGTGGAAGCAAAGAAAAACCTGTCCCTGCGGTTCCGTGGCTCGGAGAACCAGCGGCTCATTGACGTTCCGGCTTCTCTGGCCGCGGGAAAAACCATTCTCTGGCAGGACTGGCAGGGAGAAAAGAGAGGAATGAAATGATGAATCCTGTTCATGTGAAAACCCTCCGAGACGGGGCAAAGCTTCCCACCTACGGCACCGCCGGGGCGGCGGGCGCTGACCTGTATGCCTGCGTTGACGCGCCGGTGACCATCCGGCCGGGGGAGACGGTGTTCATCCCCACGGGCATCGCGCTGGAGGTTCCCGAGGGCTGCGCGGGGCTGGTATATGCCCGTAGCGGCCTTGCCTGCAAGCGGGGGCTTGCGCCCGCCAATAAGGTCGGCGTGGTGGACAGCGACTACCGGGGGGAGATCAACGTGGTTCTCCACAACCACGGAAGCGCCCCCCAGACCATCGAAAACGGCGAGCGCGTCGCCCAGCTCCTGATCACGCCGGTGCTGCAGCCGGCCTACGAAATTGCCGAGACCCTGACGGATACGGCCAGAAATGCGGGAGGATTCGGTTCCACCGGTAAATAATTGGCGTTTCTTATAAAATTTGCGTACGGTGTATGTAAAATTTATGCAAATTTTGTCACTGTACTTTTTAGGCTTCTTTTTTTATAATAAGAGTGAGCCTTGTTGGGGCGACTACGGAAGAGATATTAGGAGTTTCATATGGGGATTTTAAGTGCCATCGTGCAGCTTCTGGGCGGACTTGCCCTGTTCCTGTACGGCATCGAGCTGATGGGCGACGGCCTGAAAAACAGCTCCGGCGCCGCACTGAAACGCGTGCTGGAAAAGGTCACCGGAAATGTTGTGATGGGCGTTCTCACGGGCGCGCTGGTCACCGCCGTGATCCAAAGCTCCACCGCTACCATCGTTCTGACGGTCGCCCTGATCGGCGCGGGCGTGCTGAATCTGAAGCAGGCCGTGTCCATCGTCATGGGCGCCAATATCGGCACCACCGTCACGGCACAGATCATCCGTCTCGGCTCCATTCAGTCCGACGGAAGCTGGCTGCTGTGGCTGTTCGACACGGATACGCTGGCGCCTATCGCCCTGATCATCGGCATTGTGCTGCTGATGTTCATTAAGTCCAAGCGCTCCAATACCATCGGCGATATCTGCATCGGCTTCGGCATCCTGTTTGTAGGTCTGAACCTGATGACCAGCGGCGTGGAGCCTCTGGTGGGTACGGACGCGTTTATTGCCTTTGTGCGGTTCCTGAATAATCCCTTGTTCGGCATTCTCTTTGGCCTTGTCCTGACGGTCATTGTCCAGAGTTCGTCGGCGACGGTTGGTATGCTCCAGACGGTGGCATCTGTGCCGGGGGCGGGGATCACCTTCGCCATGGCCTATCCGGTCATCATGGGTATCAATCTGGGCACCTGCGTCACCACGGCCATGGTCTGCTCCATCGGCTCGTCCAAGGACGCCAAGCGGACGGGCGTCGTCCACATCGCGTTCAATACCATCGGAACGATTCTGTTCCTGCTTCTGATGACTGTTCTGCGGAAGCTGTCTGTGTTCTCGGCGGAATTCTGGGTGCGCAGTGTGGACAGCGGAAATATTGCGAATTTCCAGACGATTTTCAATCTGGTCACTGCCGTTGTGCTGGTTCCCTTTGCGGATCAGCTGGTGAAGCTGTCCATGGTCATCGTCAAGGATGACAAGCAGAAACAGCTGCGCCATCCCGAGCTTCATACGCTGGATGAAAAGCTTTATAATTCTCCCGCCCTTGCCGTGTCCGTCGCCATCAAGGCCGTGTCGGATGTGGGTACGCTGGCGAAGGAGAATTTTGAAAAGGGCTGCCGGATGCTGGAAAAGTACGACCCCGCCGTTGCCGGCGAGATCGACGTGGACGAGGACTGCATCGACGAGTTCACGGACAGGGCAGACCGTTTCTTCATTGGCCTGTCCAAGGCGGTGGAAACGGAGTGGGACGACCGTCAGCTGGATATGCTGATGCAGACGGTGCCCAACTTTGAGCGTATCGGCGACTACGCCACCAATCTGGTGGAGCTGTCCCAGCGGCTGGTTGCGGACAACGCGACCTTCTCCGACATGGCGCAGCGGGAATTGAAGCTGATTTTTGATGCCGTCAATGAAATCCTGACCATTACCGTAGACGCCTTTGCCAAGGGCGACAACGAAGCCGCCAAGCGCATCGAGCCGCTGGAGGAAACCATTGACGACATGGTGATGATTCTCCGGGATCGCCACACCAAGCGCCTGAAGAGCGGCGCCTGCTCCGTGGGCAGCGGTCTGGTGTTCATGGAGACGCTGACCTATCTGGAGCGTGCTTCCGACCAGTGTTCCTCCATCGCCGTGATGATGCTGGCGCGGAATAACGAGAATATCCTGCAAAACCATTACGATTATCTCCGGGAGATTCACGCGGGCAACGACGCCGCCTACAGTGCGGAAAAGGAACGCCGCCGCGAGCAGTATATCAAGCCTTTGAAAGAGACCAACTGATTCTGTTTTCTGATTAAAATCTTGATTTTAATCAGAAAGGCATCGCCTGACGGCGCTGCCCGTTTTGTGATTTACAAGGAAAGAAATCACAAAACACGTCTCATATGTACTCCGTGCCCTTCGGGCAATTAAAATCTTTTCCAGAGAAAAGATTTTAATTGGAGTTCAGTATGAGTTGGTAAAAGCCCCGAAAGCTTCGGCTCTCGGGGCTTTTTGCATCGTACTGAATGAAAATTGTGAAGGGAAATCAGCCGCAGAGTCTGGCCTGTTCCGCCGCAACACCGGCTTCACAGCTGCGCATGGCGAGGATGGTCTTTTCCATCAGTTCCTCCAGCGTCCAGCCAAGACGGTCAGCGCCGGTCTGGATCACGTCACGGGAGCATCCGGCGGCGAACTTCTTGTCCTTGTATTTCTTTTTCAGACTGCTGACCTCCATGTCCATGACGCTCTTGCTGGGGCGCATCCGGGCGGCTGCGCCGATCAGGCCGGTCAGCTCGTCGGCGGCAAAGAGAATCTTCTCTATTTTGTGAGTCGGCTCCACGTCACAGCACAGGCCGTAGCCGTGGGAGCAAATGGCGTGAACCATCTCCGGACTGGCATTGATCTCAGCCAGCAGCTCCGGCGCCTTGACGCAGTGCTGCTCGGGGTATCGTTCAAAGTCCACATCATGCAGAAGGCCGCACAGACCCCAGAAGTCCGCGTCTTCGCCCTCCTGCTGGGCGAACCAGCGCATGACGCCCTCAACGGTCAGGGCGTGGAGAATGTGAAACGGCTCCTGATTGTATTTTTGCAGCAGGGCAAGCGCCTGCTCCCGTGTTACTTCCATAAAAATACCTCCTGTAAGAAGTTTGCAACCATTCTACGACTGCCGGGGATATTTGTCAATGAGAAAAGCGACCGGATTCTCTTAGGGTCTATCTGAAAACCGTCAACATGCCCAAACAGCGGGTCTTTTCCACCTGCTGTGCACCATTTTCCCTTGTAATACACAAAGTATTCCTGCGGAAAAATGGCTTCAGCAGGCGAAAAATCCCTCGCTGTTGGTCATATTCCCGGTTTTCAGATAGACCCTAAATTTCCATGAAGGAAGCCCCGGCTTCGCTGATGCGAAGCCGGGGCAGTGGTTTTTACTTGGAATGCTTACCTGGCGCTGATGACCAGATCTTTGCGGATATACTTGGTGTCGCCGTCGGTCATGGGCATGGCCTCCACCGTGGCGTCATACCATTCCTGCGTGTCGGTGTTGCGCAGCTCGGTTTCGATCTGGTAGTCGCGGTAGGTGGTATCGCTCTTGCCAACGAAGTACATGACATGGTAGCCGTACTGGGACTCGATGATGCCGGTGTTGCCGGTCTGGCGGCTTTCGTCGAAGCACCAGTCGTTGAAGCTGGACACCATCTGGCCGGGGTAGACGTTCTCGTACAGGCCGCCGGTGGTGCCGTCGCCGTCGTCGGACTTCTCGTTGGCCAGAGCAGCGAAGGAATCCTCGGTGGCGTCGCCGGACATCCACTCGTCCAGAATTTCCTCGGCCTTCTGCTTGGCAGCTTCCTTCTCCTCGTCGGAGTAGGTGGTGGTACCGGTGGTGGAATCGGTGGTGCCGCCCTCAAACTTGATCAGAATGTGGCGCACGTTCACCAGCGGGAAGGTGTTGTCGTTGGAACCGGTGAAGAACACGGCATAGTAGCCCTGCGTGGTCGTGGTTTCCTTGCCGTCATCATCGGTAGAGGTGGAAGTATTGGCGATGACGGTCTTGTCGCCTTCCTTGCGGGCGCTGTCGATGACCCAGTCTCTGATGGTGGCGGAGACGGAGGAATACTGCTGGTCGGTGTAGGCGGTGCTGGAAGCCTCGGTGTCCCGGTTGACATCCAGAGCGGCGATGGCGGCGTCAAAGTCCTCGACGGTGGCGACATCCTCGCCGATCAGGGAATCAGCGGCTTCCTTGGCGGCCTTCACGGCCTCATCGCTGTCCGCGTCAACCTCATCCGTCTGGAACTTGCTGGCGGCGAGGTAGTAGGTGTTGTAGGTGAAGGAGGAATACTTCTCGTAGTTCTCGCTCTCAGCGGCGCGCAGGTCGGCGTCGGTATAGGTCAGGGAAGACGAATAGCTGTTGCGGTAGGCACTGGCGAGGGCGTTGAGGGTAACGTACTGTCTGTAGCTTTCCTCCGTTGCGCCGTTGCCGTACTGGGCTTTCAGGAAGTCCTTGGTGCTGGAATAGCCGTACAGGTTGGCATAGAGCTTCATGTTGTTAATGGCGCTGTCGATATCGGCAAGGTCGTCTTCGGACAGGGTGAAGCCTGCGGCCTCAGCGGCGTCTGCCAAGGCGTAGGCGCTGCGGGCGTTGTCCTTGGCGGTGTTCAGAAAATCGTCCGCCCAGGTCAGGCCGGTGTCATTGCTGATGACCTGCTCGTTCAGGGGCTTGGAGGTGTCCAGACCAAGCATGGCGGCGTAGCTGCCGTAGTTGGAGTTAAAGTTGTTGATGGCGCTCATATAGAAGTAGTTCAGCTCGGCATTGCTGATCTCGTGATCGCCCACGGTCAGTGCCACGGTGTTCCGCTCGTGGACACCGCTGTTAGTGATGCTTCTGGTGACGCCAATGGCGATCGCGAATACCACCATGACAGCCAGAACGACGACAAAAATGGTGGTGTAAAGCGTCAGTTTCTTTGCTTCTTTCTGCTCAGCGACCTGTTTTTCCGTCATTTTGGCGGTCTGCTGCTCATTGCGAAGCTTCTTCTTGCTGGATGCGCTCATGTAATCAAATCCTCTCATTTGTCCTTTTGGTCATAACGCGATTGGTTTTACGCACAGACCAGAGTATTATAATCTATTTTCCCGCCGGTTTCAAGGGGCAATCTGCTGAAGAAGACGGAATTAGAAAAAAATTTACAGAAAATCTGCACCGGCTGCCCTACAAGGGCGCGTATATGACCCGCAGGTGCGATAACCAAGGGTGAGAAAAACGTTGCTAAGCCGAAGGCGATCTGGTCAGAGTTTCCCCCAATAAAAAACACGGGGAGCCGAAGCTCCCCATGCACCCCGCTTTAGCCGTATCGCATCCAATTATGACCTGCACGAAAAGGCAGGTGGGATGCCGCTCCCGACCATTACTGCTCCCAGCGTCCACCATCCGTCGATGCGGGGGCGGGAGGTCTGCAAACAGGCCGGGAAGTCTAACGTCCCAATAAGAAAATGTGGGTCCAAAAGGACACGCTACGCACCAAGCAGGAGGAATACCGCGCTTATTCCGCGTCCTCCGAGTAAAGAGAATCCATAATCAGGTCGTACACGGCCTGCAATTCCGCCTCGTCCTCGATGGCGCAGAGAATCGGCTCTCCGTCTTCCTCAATGGATTTGAAAATGCTGACCTCCAGATCCAACGAATCGGAACCGTCGTCGGCGGGAATGACTGCCATATAGGTATTGCCGTTGTACTCCAGTGTGCTGAGTACCTCCAGCTCGTATTCGGTGCCTTCCTCATCCACGATGGTGATGAAATCAGAACCGTATTGGTCTGCCAAGGAAATCGCCCCCCGCTTTTGATGCCTATATTCTACCGCAGGGCGCGCGCAAAATCAAGAGGTCATTTTGTACAGAAACAGGGCGGCATTTTAGGACAGAAAATCTTCCAGAAACTGATTCAGTTCGTCCTCTGACCGGACGGGAATGCCTTTTTCCAGAGCCTCCCGGTCGGCGTCGGGGAGGGAGGACACCTGACAGGGGAAAATCTGCTTCGGTTCGGAAGCGCCTTTGTCGAACAGCGCCAGATACCCCCGGAAGCACCCCAATGTGAGGTACAGAAGCAAAATAAGGCTTGCCGATTTTTTCAGCATATCATGCATTCCTCCTTTTGCTGCTAGTATTTCCCACAATTAAAACTTTATTTATAAATTGGGGCTTTCGTTTTTTCATCCGGTATGGTATAATGATATGAGTAGTGTTATGCGAATATGACACTGGTTATAATGGATTTACCAGGCAGGCACGTCCTGCTTCTATTGGAGGTACCCTATGGCAAATGAAAAAAAGCCCAGGAGGCGCAAGAAGCTCCGGCAGGAGTGGAATCCCCACTGGTCGCTGAAACTGCTGTATATGATCTTCTCCGTGGCCGGTTCCGTGCTGAAAATTGCCGTCGGCGCGGCGGCGACGGTGCTTTTGATCGTGCTGATCTGCGGTACGGTCTTTGTCGGCACGCTGGGAGATTATCTGCAGGAGGATATTCTGACGGAGGCCGCCGACTGGTCTCTGGACGACTACGATCTGGAACAGACCTCCTTCATTTATTATGTGGACAACCACGGCGATATCCAGCTGCTGCAGCAGATTTATACCACCACCGACCGTCAGTGGGCGTCCATTGACGAGATTCCCGAAGACCTGATTCACGCCGCCGTGGCCATCGAGGATAAACGGTTCTATGAGCATCAGGGCGTGGACTGGATCACCACCATGAAAGCCTGCCTGAATATGTTCTTCGGCGGCGACGAGCAGTTCGGCGGCTCCACCATCACCCAGCAGTTCATCAAGAACCACACGGGTGAAAAGAGCGTCACCGTCCAGCGAAAGGTCATGGAGATTTTCCGGGCGCAGATTTTCGAGCGGGAATACGACAAAGACCTTATCATGGAGTATTACCTCAACGAGATTTATCTGGGGCGGGGCTGCTACGGCGTCAAGAGCGCCGCGGCGGAGTATTTCGGTAAGGAGCTGCGGAACCTGACCACCGCCGAGTGCGCCAGCCTCATCAGTATCACCAATAACCCATCCCTGTTCAACCCCTATTCCGAGAGCGTGTATATGTACAAGGGCGAGGAGCGGGACGGTGCCGGACGGAACCGCTACCGTCAGCTGAACGTTCTGAGCGAAATGCTGGATCAGGGCTATCTGACCCAAGAGGAATACGACGCGGCTGTGGCGCAGGAAATGGTGTTCAAAGAGGGCATCGACGATACCGACCGCTGGACGATCTGCGACAACTGCGGCTACGAGAACACCCGCAGCCACTTTACCGGCGAGGGGGATACCTGCTACTGCCCCCAGTGCGGCGAGCAGGTGGCCGTCAGCACCGACGCTTCCCAGCACATTTATTCGTGGTTCGTGGACGCTGTGATTGTGGACTTTGCCAGCTATCTGGCAGATCAGGACGGCAAGGTCTGGGATGACTTAAGCACTAACGACCAGAGCATCTACCTCAACCGCATCCAGAAGGGCGGCTACCATATTTATACCACCTTGGACATGGACGTGCAGAAGCAGGTGGACGCGGTTTATACCGACCTGAGCAACATTCCCACTACCCGCAGTGAGCAGCAGCTCCAGTCCGCCATCGTGGTCATCAACAACGAGACGGGCGACGTGGTTGCTTTGTCCGGCGGCGTGGGGGAGAAGACGACCTTCCTTGCCTACAACAAGGCTACGCAGGCGAAGCTCCAGACCGGTTCTTCCCAGAAGCCCATTTCCGTTTACGCCCCGGCCTTTGAGTCCGGCGAGGTCACCCCTGCGTCGGTGATGAAAGACCTGCCCATGACCTATACCGACGGCAACAACTGGCCGAAGAACGACAACCGGCAGTATCAGTATGCCAGAACCGTCTATCAGGGCATTGTTTCCTCCGTCAACACCGTTTCCGCCCGGACGCTGGACACCATCGGCGCGGATTACGGCTACAGCTTCGCCAAATATAACTTTGGACAAGCCTCCCTGACCGACAATTACCCCCTGCCCAACGGGCAGAGCCTGTCCGACGTGGGTCTGGCGCCTCTGGCGCTGGGCGCGCTGACGGTTGGTTCCACCGTGCGGGAAATGTCTGCCGCCTACGCGACCTTCGCCAACGACGGCGTTTACCGGGAGCCGAGACTGTTCACCAAGGTCTACGACAGCAACGGCAAAGTTGTGGTGGACAATGAGCAGGAGTCCCGGAAAATCCTCAGCCAGAAGACTGTGGATTATATGAACTACTGCCTGTTCAACGCGGCGAACAACGGCACCGGCGGCGCGGCCATCTTTGCGGGACAGAACATCGCGGGCAAGACCGGTACCACGTCTTCCAACCGCGACCGGTGGTTCTGCGGCTATACCACCCACTACACCGCAGCCGTATGGTGCGGCTACGATATCCCGGAACAGATCTACCTCACCGGCAGCAGCGCCAACCCGGCGGCACGGCTGTGGAAGGCGGTCATGCAGCCCATCCACGACGGCCTGCCCAGAGAAGGACTGTACAACGGCAACGCCTTCCACAGTGTGGGCGTGTGTCTGGATTCCGGCAAGAAAGCCACTGCGGCGTGCAGCGCCGACGTGCGCGGACTGGAGCGCGTGGTCTACGTGAACGTCTACGACGGCGACGAGCCGGAGGGAACCTGCGACAAGCACATTCAGGTGGACTGTTGCGTCACCGGCGGCGGTGTGGCGACGGACTACTGCTATATGTTCAGCGACGCCCAGATCGAGTCCCGGTCTCTCGTGAAGCTGACGCAGGCCGAGGTGGACGAGATCAAGGCGGCGGACGGCTTCGGGCTGAACGACATCTACACCGCCAACTACTATGTATATCTCATTGATTCCGACGGCAACCCCGCTTCGTGGCACGGGTTCTACAACAATCTGAACGACGGTGTGGATGCCCCCTATATCATGTGTCCGCTGCACAACCAGAGCTCCTGGGAGGAGTATCAGCCCGGCGGTACGGAGGAAGACACCACCGGCGGCTGGGACAACAGCTCGGACGGCGGCTGGCATGGCGGCTGGGACGGCTTCGTCGGCTGAGATAAGGAGAAAGAGGGAGGAGACCCAATGCTCTGGATTTCCGATGAATGGAAGGAATATGAGGTGCTGGACACCAGCGGCGGCGAGCGGCTGGAACGGTGGGGCAAGTTCATTCTGGTGCGCCCTGACCCACAGGTGATCTGGGATACACCACGGACGGTACCCCAATGGAAGCGCTATGATGCCCGCTACGTCCGCTCCAATACCGGCGGCGGACACTGGACGGACAACAAGCTTCCCGAACGCTGGCAGATTCACTATAAGGACTACCTGACCTTTAACGTCAAGCCCATGAACTTCAAGCACACGGGCGTTTTCCCGGAACAGGCGGCAAACTGGGATTTCATCCGGGAGAAGGTGGCGGCGGCTTCCGCCCGCCGCCCTGTCCGGGTATTGAATCTGTTTGCCTATTCCGGCGGCGCGACACTGGCGGCGGCCGCCGGAGGAGCGGAGGTGTACCATGTGGACGCCTCCAAGGGCATGGTGGCATGGGCGAAGGAAAACGCCGTGGCTTCCGGCCTTGCCGACCGGCCTATTCACTGGATCGTGGACGACTGCGGCAAGTTCATCCAGCGGGAGATCCGCCGGGGACGGCGCTATGACGGCATTATCATGGACCCGCCCAGCTATGGCCGGGGGCCAAGCGGTGAGATCTGGAAGATGGAGACCAGCTTTTACCCCTTCTTACAGGAGACGGTGAAGCTGCTGTCCGACGATCCGCTGTTCGTCATCATCAATTCGTACACCACCGGGCTTGCGCCCTCCGCTGTGGCCTATGCTTCCGACGTGGTGTTCGGGGCGGCACATGGCGGCAAAACCGCTGCCGGTGAGCTGGGACTGCCGGTGAAGCAGTCCGGACTGGTTCTTCCCTGCGGTGCCACCGGACGGTGGACGCCGTAACAAATAGGAGGATTCCTGATTTGAGCGACATAATTTCTGTAGAGCATCTGGCATACACGTACCCGGGCGTGGAGGACACGCCCGGTGTCCCCGTGTTTGCGGATTTGAATCTGACCATTGAAGAAGGCAGCTTTGTTGCCGTACTCGGCACCAACGGCTGCGGAAAATCCACCCTTGCCAAGCATTTCAACGCCATTCTGCTTCCCTCCGGGGGAAAGGTCTACGTCTGCGGCATCGACACCGCCAATGAAGACAGGCTCATCGCCATCCGCCGGAACGTGGGCATGGTTTTCCAGAACCCGGACAACCAGATCGTGGCGAATGTGGTGGAGGAGGACGTTGCTTTCGGCCCTGAGAATCTGGGCATTGCCAGCCCGGAAATTCGCCGCAGAGTGGACAGCGCCCTGAAACAGGTGGACATGTACGAGTACCGCACCCACGCGCCCCATTTGCTGTCCGGCGGACAGAAGCAGCGCATCGCCATCGCGGGCGTGATCGCCATGGAGCCGAAGTGCATCGTTCTGGACGAGCCCACCGCCATGCTTGACCCGAGAGGCCGCCGAGAGGTGATCGACACCATCGGACGGCTGAACCGGGAGAAGGGCATCACGGTGGTTCTGATCACCCACCACATGGACGAAGCGGCCAAGGCGCAGCGCGTCGTGGTGCTGGACAAGGGCAAGGTCGCGGCGGATGGCACACCGAAGGAGGTCTTCTCTCAGGTGGAGCTGCTGCACGACATCGGACTTGCCGCACCGGAGACGGTGGAGCTGTGCTGGAAGCTGAATCAGGAGGGCTTTGACCTTCCGCTGGATAAATTAGACCCGAAAGAATGCGCGCAGGCACTTTACGACATGGTGATGGCCTGACCCGCTGGGAGGTATTTTCTTGAAACCCATTCTGGAAGTGAAGAATCTCACTTATATTTACAGCGCCGGGACGCCCTTTGAGCATAAGGCGCTGGATGACATATCTTTTTCCGTGGAGCGGGGTGAATTCATTGGCATCATCGGCCACACCGGCTCCGGAAAATCCACCCTGATGCAGCAGCTGAACGGACTGCTGAAGCCCACCTCCGGCACGGTGCTGCTGGACGGGCAGGACATCTGGTCGGACAAGAAGCTGACCCGGCAGGCGCGGTTCCGGGTAGGGCTGGTGTTCCAGTACCCGGAGTATCAGCTGTTTGAGGAAACCGTGTACAAGGACATTGCCTTCGGCCCCAAGAACATGGGACTGTCAGCGGAGGAAGTCGATCGCCGCGTCCGGGAAGCCGCCGGGTTCGTGGGGCTTACGGAGCAGCAGCTGGAGGTTTCGCCCTTTGACCTTTCCGGCGGCCAGAAGCGCCGGGTGGCCATTGCGGGCGTCATTGCCATGGAGCCGGAAGTCCTCATTCTGGACGAACCCACCGCCGGTCTTGACCCTATGGGACGTTCGGAAATTCTTGGCAACATCCAGTCCTACCGCAAGGCGAAAAACGCCACGATCATGATGGTCTCCCACTCCATGGAGGACGTGGCGCGGCTGACGGATCGCCTGCTGGTGATGAACGGCTCCAAGCTTGCCATGGACGCGCCGCCAGCCCAGGTGTTTACCCACGCCGAAGAACTGACTCAAATGGGACTGAACATACCCCAGGTGACCCAGGTCTTCCTGGAGCTGAAAAAGCTGGGGCTGGACGTGAAAAACGTCTACACCATCGAGCAGGCCGAGGCGGAGATCAAGCGGCTCAAGGGGGGAAACTGCCATGCTTAAAGACATTACCCTCGGCCAGTATTTCCCTGGCAATTCCGTCATTCACCGTCTCGACCCCAGAACGAAGCTCATTGTTCTGGTCGTATACATGGTGACGCTTTTCGTTGCCTCCGGGTGGGTATCCTACGGCGTGCTGCTCCTGTTCCTGCTGACAGTAATCAAAATTTCCGCCATTCCGGGAAAATCCATCGTCCGGGGCATGAAGCCGCTGGTGATGATCCTTGTTTTCACCGGCGTGCTGAATCTGTTTTTTAACAAGGACGGCAGGGTGCTGGTGGATTTCTGGGGCATTACCATCACCACCGGCGGCGCGGAGCGTGCGGCCTTTATGCTGGTGCGTATTCTGATGCTGGTCACTGCGACCTTCCTGCTGACCTACACCACCTCGCCCATCTCCCTGACGGACGGGCTGGAAAGCCTGATGAATCCGCTGAAGGTCATCAAGGTGCCTGTCCATGAGCTGTCCATGATGATGTGCATTGCCCTGCGGTTCATCCCCACGCTGATCGAGGAAACGGATAAGATCATGTCCGCCCAGAAAGCCCGTGGTGCGGACTTTGAAAGCGGCAAGCTGATGGAGCGGGCAAAGGCGCTGATCCCCATTCTGGTGCCGCTGTTTATCAGTGCGTTCCGCCGTGCGGACGAGCTGGCCACCGCCATGGAGTGCCGCTGCTATCAGGGCGGCGAGGGGAGAACCAAGATGAAGCAGCTGCATTATCAGCGTAACGACTTTGCCGCGTTCGGCGCGGCGGCGCTGCTGACGGCGGCGGTCATTATTCTGAAAAAGTTTGGTATGTGAGGGAAATATGCGCAATATCGCCCTGTTTTTGACTTATCTCGGCACCCATTACCACGGCTGGCAGGTGCAGAAAAATCTGCCCACCGTAGCGGAGACTATGGAGAAGGCCGCCGCCATGGTGGTTGGGCATCCGGTGCATATGACGGGCTGCGGCCGGACGGACGCGGGTGTTCATGCGCGGGTGTACGTGGCGAATTTCCGCACGTCCTCCACCATCCCGGTGGAGCGGCTGCCCTATGCGCTGAATACCCACCTTCCCTGCGACATCGTGGTGACAAAAGCCTTTGAGGTTCATGAGAATTTCAACGCCATCGGCTCCTGCGCCCGGAAGGAATACACCTATCAGATTTACAATTCCCGGCTTAAGAATCCGTTTTATGTCAACCGTGCATGGTTTTACCCCCGGCACCTGGACGAAAACGTGATGCAGGCGGCGGCCAGCCAGTTTGTGGGCACCCACGATTTTGCCGCCGTAAGAAGCGTCGGCACGGATGTCAAATCCACCGTCCGCACTGTATACTATTACAATGTGGAGCGGCAGGGGGAGCTTGTCACTCTCAGGGTCTGCGCCAACGGTTTCCTTTACAACATGGCGCGGGCCATGGCGGGGACGGTAGTCTACGCCGCCGAGGGAAAGATACGCCCGGAGGAGATCGGCGAAATTCTGGCCTCCGGCAACCGCACCGCCGCCGGCCCGACGGTTCCGGCGGGAGGGCTGTACATGACCCGTCTGTGGTATGACGATGGAATCGAACAATTTGAGGTCGGAAGCGACGGAACAAGATAACCGTTGTTCTGTCAAACAGGAGTGTAGTTTATGGAATTTGGTTCGCTGGAAGAGGTAGAGGTTCGCCATCTGTGGAAACATGAGCAATACGATTTTTCCAACTGGTTAGCCAGGCCGGAAAGCATAGAACGGCTCAATGATGTTCTTGGGCTTACCCTGACGGATGTGAAAAAGGAAGTCTTTGTAGGCGCTTACCGCTGCGACCTTGTTGCAAAAGATGAAACAACGGGAACAAAGGTCATCATTGAAAATCAGCTGGAAGCGTCCAATCACGACCATCTGGGAAAAATCATTACTTACGCATCCGGGCTGGACGCCAAGGTGATCGTCTGGATCGTGACGCAGGCGAGAGAGGAACACCGAAGCGCAATCGAATGGCTAAACAACAATACGGGAAATGACATAGGCTTTTTCCTGATCGAGCTTCACGCCTACCGTATCGGGGATTCCCTTCCGGCACCCAAATTTGAAATCATTGAAAAACCGAACGGATTTATCAAGTATTCCAAAGAAAACAGCGACAACAATGAGATCAACAAATCTCAGTCAGAGCGTCTGGCGTTCTGGACACGGTTCAACGAGATGGTCGCGGCGAAGGGCAAGCCCTTCAATATCAGAAATGCGACCACCGACCATTGGTACAATGTCGCGATTGGTACAAGTGAAGCTTGCGTTTCCATAAATCTGGTCAACAAGCTTTCCAGAGTTACGGTTGAGATTTATATTGCCGACAATAAAAATCTGTTTGATTATCTGACTGAGCGTAAGGACGAAATTGAAAATGCGCTTGGATTCCCTATGGAGTGGGTGCGGCTGGACAATAAGAAGGCGTCCAGAATTAAGTACGCAATACCGGGGCTGAATTTTGATGACCATTCCAACTATGATGCTTTGATGGACAAAATTATCGAAAAGGTTATCGTTCTGAAAAAGGTGTTCCCGGAGTATATCGCACAATTCTGATGCGTTCATAATTTGTTTTACCTTTTTCAGACGCAATATGCTATACTGCACCGAAAAGGAGTGAGCGTTATGCAGCCAAAAATGTGCAGCAAATGTAAGAAAAATATCGCCGTTGTGTTTATTACCAAGGTTGAAAACGGCGTTACCATGAATGAGGGCTACTGCCTGAAATGTGCCCGGAGTCTGGGAATTCCCCAGATCGATCAGGCCGTGAAGCAGATGGGCATTTCCGACGAAGATCTGGATATGCTCAGCGACGAAATGAGCAGCATGTTCGGCCAGAAGGATGACAGCGACAGCTCTGACGACGATGAAATCGACAGCCAGACCGCCACGTTCCCGCTGCTGAACCAGCTTTTCGGCGGCAGCAATACCCCCGCGCCCCAGCCCCGTCCTTCCAGAAAGGAAGAAGGAGAGCCGAAGGAAAAGAAAAAGTCCAAGCGGCATAAATTTCTGGACAGCTATTGCATGGACTTGACCGGCCGGGCACGGGAGGGCAAGCTGGATAAGGTCATCGGCCGGGACGTGGAGACGGAACGGGTCATCCAGATCCTCAACCGCCGCCAGAAGAACAACCCCTGTCTCATTGGTGAACCCGGCGTGGGCAAAACCGCCATTGCCGAGGGACTTGCCCAGCGGATCGCGGCAGGGGATGTCCCCTATAAGCTGCGGGACAAGGAGGTATTTCTGCTCGACCTGACCGCTCTGGTGGCTGGCACCCAGTTCCGGGGGCAGTTTGAAAGCCGCATGAAGAGTCTGATCGGTGAGATCAAGGAATGCGGCAACATCATTCTGGTCATCGACGAAGTCCACAATCTGGTGGGTGCGGGAGACGCGGAGGGCAGCATGAACGCCGCCAACATCCTGAAACCCGCTCTGTCCCGGGGAGAGATTCAGGTCATCGGCGCGACGACCTTCGCCGAGTACCGCAAGTATATTGAAAAGGACGCGGCTCTGGAGCGCCGTTTCCAGCCCGTCACCGTGGCCGAGCCGACCATCGCGGAGGCAAGCCAGATCATGCAGGGCATTGCCAAATCCTATGCCGAGTTCCACGGGGTGGAGATTTCCCCGGAAATCGCCCGCCAGTGCGTCGTCCTCTCCGAGCGCTACATCACCGACCGGTTCCTGCCGGATAAGGCCATTGACCTGCTGGACGAAGCCTGTTCCGACGTCAACCTGCAGTGCAAGGAAATCTCCCAGCTTGCCGAGCTGAAAAAGGAGCGGGACGATTACGAGCTGGAACTGCGGATGCTCAACGAAAATACGGAGAATCAGGACTATGAGCGTCTGGCGCTGATTCGCAGCAAGCTGATGCAGCTGGCGGCGAAGATCGAGGAGCTGGAAAAGCACCCCAAGCCCGCCGTGACCATGGAGAATCTGGCGCGGATCATCGAGCTGTGGACGAAAATTCCCGCATCCAAAATCAAGGCGCAGGAGTACGAGCAGATCAAGGGGCTGAGCGACCGCCTGAAAACCCATATCGTCGGTCAGGACGAGGCGGTAGACGCTGTGTCCCGTGCCATCCGCCGCAACCGGGTGGGCATTTCCCCCAAGAAGCGGCCTGTGTCCTTCATTTTCGTTGGCCCCACGGGCGTGGGTAAGACGGAGCTGGTCAAGCAGCTGGCGAGTGATCTGTTTGACAATGTGGACAGCCTGATTCGGCTGGACATGTCGGAATATATGGAGAAGCACACCGTCTCCAAGCTCATCGGTTCGCCTCCCGGCTATGTCGGTTATGACGAGGCCGGACAGCTGACGGAGAAGATCCGCCGCCGCCCCTACAGCATTGTGCTGTTCGATGAAATCGAAAAAGCGCACCCGGATGTTCTGAACATTCTGCTGCAGGTGCTGGATGACGGACGCATTACGGACGCGCAGGGCAGGGTGGTGAACTTTGAGAACACCATCATCGTCATGACCTCCAACGCAGGTTCCGAGGGCAGCGTGGGCGGTATGGGCTTTGGCCGAAGCGATGGCGACAAGGTGAAGGAAAAGACCATGAAGGCATTGCAGGGCTTCCTGCGGCCGGAATTTCTCAACCGTGTGGACGAGATCATCACCTTCAACCATCTGACGGAGGAAAACTTCCTCGGTATCGCGGACATCATGCTCAAGGAGCTGCAAGACAGCCTGTCCACCCGCGGCCTGACCCTTTCCTGGGACGACGATCTGCGCCAGCTGCTGGTGAAGAAAGCCTATTCCGTGACCTACGGCGCGAGAAATCTCCGCCGCACCATCCAGAAGGAGTTGGAAGACCCGATTTCCGAAGCCATTATCGACAGCTTTGAGCATCCCATTTCCGCCATCCGCATCCGGGTGGAGGGAGAGACCGTCAAGCTGGACATTACCTGACATATGGGAGGGGAAAAATCCCCTCCCATTTTTTCACGAATGCTGTAAGATTTTCCCCATTCCCGCGTCTAATGGGTGTAGGAGGTGAGGCCGTGACGGAGTTTGAACAAATATACCGGGCGTATTTTCAGGATGTGGAGCTGTACCTGCGGGCGATCAGTCATAACGAAAGTCTTGCGGAGGAGCTGACGGAACAGGTATTCTTTCAGGCGTTGAATGCTCTGCCGAAATTTCGGGGCGACTGCGACGTCCGCACCTGGTTATGCTCCATGGCGAGAAACGCCTACCTCAGCCATCTGCGCAAGGAGCGCCCGTCCCAGCCTATCGATGAGCTGGAAATCAGCGACCCGAAGCAGGCGGTGGAGGAACAGATCATGGACGCTCAGCAGGCCATGGCCGTTCACCGGGTGCTACACGACCTGCCGGAACCCTATAAGGAGGTTTTCTCCCTGCGGGTCTTCGGACAGCTTTCCTTTGGTGACATCGGAAGCCTGTTCGGACGCACGGCAAACTGGGCCTGTGTGACCTACCACCGGGCAAGGCAGAAAATACGGGATGAAATGGGGGAATGTGTATGAAACTATCCTGTAATGTGATCCGGGATCTGCTCCCGCTGTATGCGGAAAATCTGACCAGCGAAGAGAGCAACGCCCTTGTGGACGAGCATCTGTGCGGGTGCGACGAATGCGCGAAGCAGCTGGGGATTCTGAAAAAAGCCCAGGCGATTCCGGTGGAAACAGACGCGCCGGGACTGAAAAAGATCAGAAAGGCCATTGTGCGCCGCCGGGTTTTAGCGGTGACCATGGCTGTGATGCTGGTGATCACGCTCGTGCTGGGCGCGGCGTTCCTCTGGGAAGCGCCGGTCTGGCTGGACGCAGATCAGGCGGTGAAGGAAGTCATGAAGATGGAGGACGGCAGCATCCGTATCTACTATACGGACATTATTCAGGGAATCAGCAGTGATGACGACATGGCCGGAAACAGGGGCACTCTTTGCTTCAGCACATGGGGCAGGGTACACTTCGGGGAGCAAATGCCCCCTGACCCTTATGTTACGCCGGATGACGCAGGGGGAACCACAGCCTACAGCTGCTACGGTGACCCCACTTTGCCGGAAGAATTGCAGGAACTGGATGCCGCGCGGAACAATTATTGGTATATCAGCCCCAAGAATGGCAGGGCGGAGGTGCTTCTGCTGAAAGGGGAGGAGGATGTGGAAGCACCTGAGGAGCCGCTTCTGACGGTCAGCCACAACGGGGCGATTTCCTGCGGCGTTCTTACGGTCATGGCAATTATTTTGGCGATTCTGGCGTACCGTTTCAGAAAGCACCGGGGCGCCCCATGGCTGACCCATGGCGCCGCCCTTGCCGGGTGCGGGTGTGTGTCGCTTCTGGTCGTTTCCGGCGGGCAGTTTGTGGAGTTTTACGGCGACTACACGGCGCATGTGAGCAACGCCTGCATTTTGCTGATACCGATGTTCCTTACGGCGGTGTGTGCCATCCGTCTGCAAAAGCTGAAAGCGCAGGATAAGGGTTTATGAGGAAACATCCCGGAAGGACAGCCTTCCGGGATGTTCTGCGTTTGCTTGTCAAAGAACCTCGTTCATTTTGTCCTCGACCTTCCAGGCAAGGTCTTCGGCCTTATTGGCGGCTTTTGCCGCCACGCGCCGCACGGGATTCTGCCTGGGCATCATCAGAACCGCTACCGCACCCGCAGCAGCGCCAAGACCGGCGGAAAGCATCCATCCTTTTGCGTTCATAAATTCTCCCTCCCTTCACAGGTAGTATACCCCAAAGGAAAAAAATCAGGACTGGAAGGTTTTTATCTTTGCAGATGGAAAAAGTTGTGATACAATAAACAAAAAACATGCCGGAGGCGGGATTATGTCTATTGATATATTACAAGAAAAGATTCGCAAGCTGAAGAATCCTTCCATGGCGGAGCTGATGCTGCCGCTGACCGACTTGCCGCCCCGGTATGCTCACGACGCTAAAGGGTACGGTGAATTCTGCCGGGATTTGCTCGGCGGATTGAAGGGGATCGTCCCGGCGGTTCGGCTGAGCTTCGGCGTGTTTGCCCTTCTGGGCGGCGATGGCTTGCAGGAGCTGGCGCAGACGCTGAACACCGCCCGGAACATGGGCTATTACACTGTGCTGGATGCGCCGGAACTGCTCAGCCCGACCGCAGCCCAGATAACGGCGGAAGCGTTTTTCGGCGGGGAAACCGACTATCCCTGTGACGGGTTGGTTGTTTCCGGATACTTGGGCAGCGATATCATCAAGCCCTTCCTGCCCGGGTGCCGAGAGGGGAAGAAGGACTTGTTCGTGGCAGCGCGTACCGGAAATAAATCCGCCCCGGAATTGCAGGATTTGCTCTGCGGCTCCCGGCTGGTGCATACGGTGGCTGTGGACTTGATAAACCGGTTCGCGCCGGAGGCGGTGGGAAAGCTGGGCTATTCCCGGATCGGCGCGCTGACGGCGGCCAGCTCCGCCGAAAGTCTGCGCAGTCTTCGCGGCAAGTATCCACGGGTGTTTTTCCTGGTGGACGGCTACGATTCCCCCAGTGCCAATGCCAAAAACTGCTCTTACGCCTTTGACAGGCTGGGGCACGGCGCGGTGGTGTGCGCGGGGGAGACGATCACCTGCGCATGGAAGCAGGCACAGTCCGACGGCGGGGATTTTCTGGAGCAGGCCGTGGCCGCCGCCGAAAGAATGAAGAAAAATCTGACGAGATATGTAACGATTCTTTAAGGAGGAAACGTGATGCGTCGAACTGACCGGGAAGTGACCGACCCCGCCGAGATCACGGAGATGATGACCCGCTGCGAGGTGCTTCATCTGGCGCTGAACACGGACACAGTTCCCTACATTCTCCCCGTGAACTTCGGAATGGAGCCGGACGGAATGACCCTGTACATCCACGGTGCGCGGGAGGGGGCTAAGTATGACCTGATAGAAAAGGACAACCGCGCCAGCTTTGAGCTGGACTGTACCCACGGTCTGGTTCTGGAAAATGGGGCGTGTTCCATCAACTACGAAAGCGTCATCGGCTGGGGCTATCTGGAGGACGTGACTGAGCCGGAGGAAAAGCGCAGGGCACTGGATTTGATCATGAAGCAGTACCGGGGCGAGGATTTCCCATACAGCACTGCCGTGATTCCCAAAACCCGTGTACTTCGTCTGCGGGTGCAGGCACGGACGGCGAAACGGAGACGCATGGGATAATATGTACCGGGGCGAACTGCCCCGGGGTGTTATCGGACACCAGCTGTACCCTGACGGGCGGCGGTGTTTTCCGTGATGTCGTCCATCCCGTCCAGAGGGCCGTTGCCGTTGTCGATGGTGGCGTTGGTAGAAGGCTCAACGCTGGGCATCGTGGTGGGCGCGGTGGTAGCCCGGGTCGTCTCGGTGGTCGCGGCGGTAGGCGTCGTGGTGGGAACGGTAGTGTTTCTGCTGGGGTCCTGGTTGGTGCAGCCGCAGCCGGTAAACAGCGCCGCGGTAAGGACGAGAACCAGTACGAGAATGGCATATTTTTTCATGTTTTTACCTCCAAATGAATCTTGCTTCAAACGTATTATTTCCCGTATGCCGGGGTTTACGCTGGTAATAATACCCAGTTTTCTGCAACTTTATAAGAGCAAACACTTTTTCTTCCGTTTCCTGCGAAGTGGACGTTTTCTTTATTTTCTTTTGCAAGTTAGCATATGATAACTCGCAAAATCGGATTTTCTGAAATTTTTTGTTGCTTTTTCTTGCATAGACATGTATAATGAAAGGGAATCAAAAAATGAAGGAGAGTTCTGCGCTATGAAGAAGCTCGCTGCTAAGAAAAATGTGGAGTGCATGGCATGTCTGCAATGCGTTGCCGCCTGTTCCGAGGCGTTCTATAAGGAATTTGACGAGGAGAAGAGCTGTGTCCGCATCGTGGCCAAGGGTGCCGGCGCCAAGCCCAATACCTGCATTCAGTGCGGCAAGTGTATGCGTACCTGTGAGCACGAAGCCATCACCCAGAACCCCAAGACCGGCGTGTACATGATCAACAAGAAGAAGTGCGTCAGCTGCGGCAAGTGCGCCGAAGCCTGCCCCATGCACGTGATCGTGTTCGAGGAAGGCAGCCCCGCTTCCAAGTGCATTGCCTGCGGCATCTGCGTCAAAGCATGCCCTATGGAACTGCTGGAAATCGTGGAGAAATAAGTCAAGCAACCGGATGGGCAGCCTTTGGCTGCCCATCTTTCCATTTTTAAGAAAAGGCTAAAAATGAAAAACAGACTTGTAATCTCGGCGGCATCATGGTATAATGTTCCCTAGTGTATCTTCGACTACTATCCCTCAGGAGGAACAACATGAGCGGACGCTATGAAAGAAAAAAGCCACAGAACCAAAGTACGGGCGGCTGGAAGAAGACCGTTCTGATTATGGTTCTGGTTATTGTAGTTTTAATTGCTGCGCTGGTAGTTGCAGGTGTGGTGTATTACAACTCCATGCTCAATAAAATGAATCAGGTGCAGGTGCCGACCATCAGCCGAACCGAACCGACGACGGAGCCGGTGGAGACGACGGCTGCCACGGAAGCGACAGCCGCCACGGTGGAGACGACGGCTGCTACCGAGCCGCATGTTGCTTCCAGCGCGGACTATATCAATATTCTTCTGGTTGGTCAGGCTGCCCGTGAGGGAGAGGCTGAACGGTTTGCCGATACCATGATCCTGTGTACGGTGAATACATACGAAAAAACCGTGACGCTGACCTCACTGCTCCGGGATACGCTGGTTCAGTATCCCAACTATACGGATACCAACGGAAAGAAGCACAGCGGCGGCAAGATCAAGCTTACCAGCATCTACCACAACGGCTACATCTGCACCAACAGCACGGCGGATGCCATGGGCCTGATGAATCAGACGCTGTATTCCAACTTCGGCATTGAAGTTGACTACGATGTGGAGATCGACTTTGACGCATTTATCAAGGCAATCAATCTGCTGGGCGGTATCAATGTTGAGCTGACTGCGGCGGAAGCTAACTATCTCAACGACTTTCATGACCGCTATTACTACGAGGTGAAGGAAGGCAAAAATTGGCTGGACGGCTCTACCGCCCTTGCTTACGTCCGTATGCGGAAGGCGGAGGGTGACGGCGAAAGCGACATCAAGCGTACCGCACGTCAGCGTCAGTTTATGGAGGCATTGCTGGCCAAAGTCAAGAAGATGAGCCTTTCCGACGTGCAGAATCTGGCCAATGAGGTTCTGCCGCTGGTATCCGTGAGTATGACCAATTCGCAGATCACGGATCTGCTCATGAAGATGCTGCCCATGCTGTCCGGTCTGGAAATCAAATCCAGCGGCACATGCCCGGTGCGTGCCAAGGGCTACTCATGGGGAGATATGGTGGACATTTACGGAGACGGTATGACCCACAGTGTCATGCTGTATGATAAGGATAAGAATGTGGCCTACATGCGGGCGATCACCGAGGGCGAGGGCGAGATCCCCGAGACGGTGCCGATTCAGGACTAAGTTGTAATGGAAGAATTGCGGGAAAGCGGTGCTTTCCCGCAATTTCTTTCTGCGGGGTATTTGTTACATAAATTTCATGTTTGTCATAATTGCAAACCGCCGGGGAATATGCTATACTGTACTATAGTTTACACCCGGAGGCGTTTATGACTGAGTTGACTGAATTCCAGCGGAAACTCTCCGCTTTACTGCCCGATGTGGAGCTTCGGTTTGAAGAAGCTCTGGCAAAGCATACCTCCTTTCGCATCGGCGGAGACGCCGAGGTAATGGCGTTTCCCAAAACCAAAATCGAACTGGCGGATATTCTGGAAGCCTGCGCCAAGCTGAACTGCAAATGTGCCATTCTGGGCGCGGGAACCAACGTGCTGGCGCCGGATGAGGGTGTCCGGGGGCTGGTGGTCTGCCTGAAGGATTGCCTTGGCGGCATGGAACGGCTGGACGAGACCCACATCCGGGTGATGGCGGGCGTGACCATGGCACGGGCGGCGGTGAACGCTGCGAACATGGGTCTCACCGGCATGGAATTCGCCCACGGCATACCGGGGACCGTCGGCGGCGGCGTGTATATGAACGCCGGGGCCTATGGCGGCGAGATTTGCCAGATCTGCGAAAGTGTTGAGGTCATGGATTTGGACGGCAAGCTTTTCCGCCTGTCCAATACGGAGATGGCGTTTTCCTATCGCCACAGCGTGCTGGAAAACCGGCCGGGAATCGTGGTCAGCGCGGTTTTTGCCCTGAAAAGGGGAAACTCGGAAGAAATCTGGGCAAAAATGAAGGAGCTGATTGCCCGCCGCACTGCTTCTCAGCCGTTGGACGTTCCTTCGGCCGGTTCTGCATTCAAACGCCCGACGGGCGGTTATGCGGCGGCGCTGATCGAAGAAGCGGGACTGAAGGGCTATCAGGTGGGCGGTGCGGCGATCTCCGCGAAGCACGCCGGGTTTGCCGTCAATCTGGGCGGCGCGACGGCGGCGGATGTGAAGGCTCTGCTGTCCCAGGTGTCCGAGCAGGTCTATCAGAAAAGCGGCATCCGGTTGGAGCCGGAGGTTCGTATCTGGTAATGTATAGATAACATTCGGAAAGGTGGTCTCCCCATGGCAAGCTCTTTTTCCTCTGCCGCCAAGGCGGAGGTCTGCCGGATTTTGCCCCAGAAACATTGCTGCGCTCTGGCGGAGTGCTTTGGCGTTCTGCTGTTTGCCAACAATTTCTCCGCTGACGGTATTAAAATCATCACCGAAAGCCGGGATTTTGCCTATATTCTGCCGAAGTTGTTCAAAAAAGCGTTTGATCTGTCCTTTGACAGCTACCCCAGCCTTGCGTCGCCGGGAAAGCTGGTGTTCCAGATATGGGACAGCGATAAAATCGAGACGATCATGGAAGCTTTCGGCTTTGACGCGCAGGACACACTGGCGCTCCATGTGAATCTGCCGGTGGTGGAGGAGGACTGCTGCAAGGCGTCGTTCCTCCGGGGTGCGTTCCTCGCCGGGGGAAGCGTCACCGACCCGGGGAAGGGCTATCATATGGAGCTGGCGACGACTCACCAGAGCGTTGCCCGGGAGACGGATTCGCTGATGCGGGAGGTCATGGGCTTTTCCCCAAAGATGGCCAGCCGAAGCGGGGGACAGGTGCTGTATCTGAAGCACAGCGAGCTGATCTCCGATTTTCTCACGTTCCTCGGCGCACCGGTGGCGGCCATGGGCATTATGGAAGCCCGGCTGGAAAAGGAATTGAACAACAAAGTCAACCGCCGCTGCAACTGCGACGACGCCAACACCTCCAAGGTGGTGGAGGCCGCGCAGGAACAGCTTGCGGCAATTCGCATGATAAGAGAGACGGGCGCGATGGATAAGCTTCCCGAAAAGCTCCGGCGGGCGGCGATTGCGAGGGAGGAAAACCCCTCCGCGTCATTGTCCGAGCTGGCGGGGATGATGGAGCCGCCCATTACGAAGCCCGCCATGGGCAGCCGGATGCGGCGGCTGCTGGAGCTGGCGGAAGAGGTGAAGGCATGAGCTTTGTACATTTGCATGTCCATACGGAGTACAGCTTACTTGACGGCGCGTGCCGCATTGACGGCATCATGGATCGGGTCAAGGAGCTGGGACAGACGGCCATTGCCATCACCGACCACGGCGTGATGTACGGCTGCATCGATTTTTATAAAGCCGCCAAAGCCGCCGGGATCAAGCCCATCATCGGCTGCGAGGTCTACGTCGCCCGCCGGGGCATGGCCGACCGGGTCCACGGGATCGACAATGACCCCTACCATCTGGTACTGCTGTGCGAAAACCGTAAGGGGTACGAAAACCTCTGCTATCTGGTGTCGGAAGCCTTTATCCACGGCTTTTACGGCAAGCCCAGAATCGACCTTCAGCTGCTCCAGCAGCACCACGAGGGGCTGATCGCCCTGTCCGCGTGTCTTGCCGGTGCCATTCCGCAGTATCTGATGGAAGAAGACTACGATTCCGCGAAGGAATACGCAAAAAAGATGTCCGGCATTTTCGGGGAGGGGAATTTCTTCCTGGAAATGCAGGATCACGGCATTCCGGAGCAGCGTCCGGTGAATCAGGGCGTCCAGCGCCTTGCCCGGGAGCTGGGACTGCCGTTGGTGGTGACCAACGACGCCCACTACCTGCGCAAAGAGGACGCGGAAATGCAGGATGTCCTGCTGTGCATCCAGACCGGCAAGACCGTGGACGACACCAACCGGATGAAATTCCAGACGCAGGAGTTCTACCTTAAGAGCGAAGACGAGATGAAAGGGCTGTTCCCCGGCTGCGAGGAAGCCTTTGAAAACACCGTCCGCATTGCCGAGCGGTGCAATCTGGAATTTACCTTCCACGAATATCATCTGCCCTCTTACCCGGTGCCGGAGGGGTATACGGACGAGGAATATTTCCGTAAGCTGTGCGCTGAGGGCTTTGCCGAGCGGTATCCTGACGCGCCCGAAGCATACCGGGAGCGGCTGGAATATGAGATCGGCGTCATCAGTCGGATGGGTTATGTAAACTACTATCTCATCGTCTGGGACTTTATCCACTACGCCAAGGTCAACGGCATTCCCGTGGGGCCGGGACGCGGTTCCGGTGCGGCTTCCATTGTGGCATACTGTATGCACATCACGGAAGTCGACCCCATGAAGTATAACCTCATTTTCGAACGGTTTCTCAACCCGGAACGGGTGAGTATGCCGGATTTCGATACGGATTTCAGCCCGGAGCGTCGGGGCGAGGTCATGGAATACGTCATGGAGAAATACGGCGCGGATCACGTCGCCCAGATCGTCACCTTCGGCACCATGGCCGCCCGGGGCGCCATCCGGGACGTTGGTCGGGCGCTGAACTTCTCCTATGCGGAGACGGATGTGGTGGCCAAGCTGGTGCCCACCATGCCGCTCCACCTGACGCTGGCGGAGGCTATGAAGATTTCCCCCAAACTCAAGGAGATGTACGACGGCGACCAGCGGGTAAAAACGCTCATCGATACGGCTATGCGTCTGGAGGGAATGCCCCGGAATACGTCTACCCACGCTGCCGGCGTGGTCATCACGGCGCAGCCGGTCAATACCTATGTACCGCTGTCCCGGAACGACGATACCGTGGTCACCCAGTACACCATGACCACCATTGAAGAGCTGGGACTTCTGAAAATGGACTTTCTGGGTCTGCGGAACCTGTCGGTGATTCAGGACGCGGAAGCGCTGGCGCGGCAGGAAAATCCCAATTTTCAGATTGCAAAAGTGCCGGACAACGACCCGGAGACCTTTGCTATGCTGGCCGAGGGCAAGACGCAAGGCGTTTTCCAGATGGAATCCACCGGCATGACCGGGGTGTGCGTCAGCATGAAGCCCACCTCCATCGAAGACCTGACAGCTATCGTGGCGCTCTACCGCCCCGGCCCTATGGAATCCATTCCCAAGTTCGTTGAAAATAAGTTCAACCCCGGGAAAGTGACTTACAAAACGCCCCTTCTGGAGCCAATTCTGAAGGTGACCTACGGCTGTATCGTCTATCAGGAGCAGGTCATTGAGATTTTCCGGACTCTAGGCGGCTACTCCATGGGTCAGGCGGACAATATCCGCCGGGCAATTTCCAAGAAAAAGCAGAAGATCATTGACGCCGAGCGGAAGACCTTCGTTTACGGCGACCGGGAACAGAAAATCGACGGCTGTATCGCTCGGGGCGTGCCCGAGGCGGTAGCGCAGTCGATTTACGACGAAATTGTGGATTTCGCCAACTACGCCTTCAACAAGGCCCACGCGGTGTGCTACGCCGTGGTCGCCTACCAGACGGCCTACCTCAAGTGCCACTATCCAAGGCAGTACATGGCGGCGCTGATGACCTCCGTTCTGGACTCCGCGACCAAAATCTCCGGTTATATCGCCGAGTGCCGGGAGCTGGGAATCCCGGTTCTGCCGCCGGACATCAACCATTCTGAGGACTACTTCACCGTCGAGGGCGACGCCATCCGCTTCGGCCTCGGCGCGGTGAAAAACGTAGGCCGGGGACTCATCCGTTCCATGGCGGCCAAACGGGCGGAGGGCGGCGCTTTCCGCTCTCTGGAAGATTTTCTGGAACGGATGGGGGAGGGCGAGCTGAACAAGCGCGCCGTGGAAAACTTCATCAAGTGCGGCGCGATGGACTGCTTCGGCTATCATCGCAGCGAGCTTCTGGCGGTATACGACCAGATGATGGACAGCGTGTCCGCCTCCCGGAAGAAGAATCTGGAAGGGCAGATGGGTCTGTTCGCCATGCTGGACGAGGACGACGAGGCGGGCAAGGTGCCGATCCCCAAGCTCAAGGAGCTGGACAGGGGAGAGCTTCTCTCCATGGAGAAGGAGACCACCGGCATCTACATTTCCGGCCATCCCATGGACGATTACCGGCCGTACCTGCGCAACACCCACGTTGTCCATATCGGCAGCCTTATGGAAGAGGACAACGGCTTCCAGGATGATCAGATCGTCAGCGTCGCGGGTATTGTCCAGACCGTGAAAATGAAGACCACCCGGAACAATTCCATGATGGCGTATGTCACGGTAGAAGACGATACGGCATCCATTGAAATGCTGGCGTTCTCCAACGTGCTGGATCAGTACGGCGGTTACCTCCGGGAAAACAGCGCTGTAGTTATCACCGGGCGGCTGTCCCTCCGGGACGACAAGGAGCCGCAGATCGTCATCAACCGTGCCCGTCCCATTTCGGACTACGCCGACGGCAGCGCGCCGCCGGAGCAGCCGCAGAATGTGAATAAGAGCGGCACATTGTACCTTCGGCTTCCCGGGGAGGAGGGGATGCTGTATCCCAAGATCCGGTGCATTCTGAACATGTTCCCCGGCGAAAGCAAGGCTGTGCTGTTCTTTGCGGACACCGGCCGGCGCAGGGGCACGCAGTGCTGCATCCGGGAAAGTATGCTTTCTGAGCTGAAAAATGTGCTCGGAGAAGCAAATGTTGTGCTGAAATAGCTTTTCTTTTAGAACATATTGTGGTATAATAATCAATCAAGAGGAGTTGATGCCGTGAAAAAGCGAATATGGCTGCTTCTTCTGATCGTCTTCGCGTCGATTTTGCTGACCGGCTGCGCTTTGCAGACGGTGGATGAAATGTATGCGCTGCCAAAGCGCTCGAAAGAGTATGACAGCCTGCAATCCGCCATCGATTCCGCCATGTACGGCCTGAGCTACTCCGCACCGGTCTCCGGAGAAAACCAGCAGACGGTGCAGATGGCAGATCTGGACGGCGACGGCGTGGAGGAATATATCGTCTTTGCGCAGGGAAACTCCGCCAACCCTTTGCAGGTGCTGATTTTCCGGCAGGAGGAGGACGGCACGTGCCGCCTGATGGAGGTCATCCAGAGCAATGGCTCCGCCTTTGAGCAGGTGGAATACGTGCAGATGGACAACGCCCCCGGCTACGAGCTGGTGGTCGGGCGGCAGCTCAGCGATCAGGTGCTGCGCAGTGTGTCGGTGTACTCCTTTTCCAGCGGCAGCGCCGAGCAGCTGATGATGGTGGGCTACTCCAAATTTATTACCTGCGACTTGAATGACGACGGATGCAGCGAGCTGATGGTCATTCTTCCCGGTGAATCGGAAACCGGGACAGGCTCTGCGGTGCTGTACCGGATGCAGGACGGCAATATTGAACGCTCGGTGGAGGTCAACGTGTCGGAGGACGCGACCCACATCCGGCGGATCACGGTGGGACGGCTGCTGGGCGGAGCGCCCGCGGTGTTCGTCGCCAGCGCGGTGAATAACAGCGCCATCGTAACCGACGTATTTGCCTGGAGAAACGACCGCTTTTCCAATATTTCCTATTCCCGGGATTCGGACACCAGCGTCCAGACCTTGCGGAACTATTACGTCTACGCCGAGGACATCGACGGCGACGGCGTGATGGAGCTTCCCAGCCTGATCACCATGAAGCGTGTCTTCCCGGAACAGGAGGGCAAGCAGAAGTTCCTCATCCGCTGGTTCGCCATGGACTTGGAGGGCAGGGAGATGGACAAGTTCTTTACTTTCCACAATTACTTAGGCGGCTGGTACATGCAGCTGGCGAGTAGCTGGGCGCCGCGGGTGTCGGTGGAGCAGGAGGGCGGTAAGTATACGTTCTACGTATGGGACGAGGATTACCGGCAGGCGCTGGACGTGTTCTCCATCTACGTACTCACCGGCGGAAGCCGGGAGGAAGACGCCACGGTGGACGGCCGGTTTGCCTTCTATCGTGCAGAGGGCGTGGTCTACGCCGCGAAGCTGGAAGCGAATGCGGCGGAATTCGGCATTACAGAGAATCAACTTATCAACAACTTCCATCTGATTCAGCAGGATTGGAAAACGGGAGAGACTTGAGGGGTGTCATATGAAAAAAGTATTGATTATGGAAGATGAACTGAATATCCGAAGCTTTGTGGTCATTAACCTGAAGCGGGCGGGGTACGACGCCATCGAGGCGGGGAACGGTCAGGAGGCGCTGGACGCCATCGCTCAGACCCCGGACATTGGCGTTGCCATTCTGGATATTATGGTGCCGGGGGACATGGACGGCTTTGAGGTCTGCCGCCGCATCCGCGCCTCCAACAAGCAGATGGGCATTATCATGCTCACTGCCCGCACGCAGGAGATGGACAAGGTCACCGGCCTGATGACCGGCGCGGACGACTATGTCACCAAGCCCTTTTCTCCCGCCGAGCTGACTGCCCGCATTGACGCGCTGTACCGCCGTATCGGCGGCGACAGCTCTGCCAGCTCCGAGCTGCTGACGCAGGGACCCTTCGTGATGAACACCCGCAATCACACGCTGGAAAAGAACGGGAACCGTATCCGCCTGACGCAGGTGGAGTACGCGATCCTGAAGCTGTTCATGCAGAATCCGGGCAGAGCGCTTTCCCGTGAGGACATTCTCTCCGCCGTCTGGGGACGGGATTACGAGGGCGAGCTGAAGATCGTGGACGTGAACATCCGCCGTCTCCGCCTGAAAATCGAGGACGATACTTCCAATCCCACCTATATCACCACGGTCTGGGGTCTGGGCTACAAGTGGGGCGCCTAACCCGGAATGAACATGAAGTCCATGAAAAAGACGGGCGGCCTGCGAAGACGCTGGCTGCTGAACACCGTCGGCGTTGTCTTCGCCCTGGGGCTGGTGTGCGTGATGGCGGTAACGGCGTCCTACGCCACCTACTACTACTCCAACATGCAGTCTGACATGGAAAACCGGGCGAAAACCACTACGGATTTTTTTGCCGACTATATCAATCAGGACTACGGCGACTACTACCAGTCCTGTATCACCTATGCCAAGACCTTTGAGGACAAGGGCAAAATTGAGCTGCAATTTATCAACAATCAGGGCAGTCTCGTGGCGTCCTCCTACGGCCCCTGGGCGGGGCCGTCTCCCAGCACGTCGGATATCTGGGACGCCATCAGCATCCGGGACAAAAGCTCCTACATCGGCCGCGACCCGGACACCGGGGAGCGTATCATGGCGGTTTCCTGCCCCATGATCTATTCCAACGGCGAGGTCATCGGTGTGCTGCGCTACGTGACCTCCACCCGGCTGGTGAACAGGCAGATCATTCTGGTGTGCTTGGTTTGCTGCTTTGTGCTGACGGTGGTGCTGGCGGTGGTGCTGCTCAGCAGCGACTACTGCATCCGCTCCATCTTAAATCCTGTGGCGGAGATCACGGAAAAAGCCCAGAGAATCGCCTCCGGCAGCTACGGCGTCCAGATTCAGACGTCCTTCAAGGATGAGATCGGCGATCTGGCGGACACCATCAATGAAATGTCCACAAAAATCGCCCAGAACGAAAAAATGCAGGCGGAGTTCGTCTCCCAGTTGTCCCATGAGCTGCGCACCCCTCTGACCGTTATCAACGGATGGAGTGAGACGCTGCTGGCCGGAGACGACCTGAACGACGACACCCGGCAGGGCATGAAGATCATTTCCAGCGAGGCCAAGCGCCTGACGGAAATGGTCATGGATCTGCTGGACTTCACTCGGATGCAGGACGGCCGCATGACGCTGGCCGTGGAAATGACGGATATCCGGGGCGAATTCGAGGACACGGTGTATATGTACGGCGGCCGTCTGGCACAGGACGGCATTCAGCTGGTCTATCTGGACAACGACGAGGACATCCCGGAAATTCCCTGCGACCCCCAGCGGATGCGGCAGGTGTTCCTGAATCTTCTGGACAACGCCGCCAAGCATGGCGGCTCGGGCAAGCGTATTGAGGCCTCCATGTCCTATGACGGCAAAGATGTGATCGTCTATATCCGGGACTTTGGCCCCGGCATTCCGGAGGACGAGCTGCCGCTGGTGAAGAAAAAATTCTACAAGGGCAGCTCCAGCGTCCGGGGCACGGGCATTGGCCTTGCGGTGTGCGACGAGATCGTGGAAATGCACGGCGGCACGCTGACGCTGGAAAACGCCGAGGGCGGCGGCACGCTGGTGACCATCCGTCTTCCGGCGGAACATTAAGGAGAAACCATGGCAAACAAAGAAACCGAGAACTGTGAAAAATTCAAGACCATGATCGGCGGTCAGGCACTGATCGAGGGCATCATGATGCGTGGGCCGGAGAAGGACGCTATCGTCATCCGGGGCAAGGACGGCTTGACCGTGGAGGTTTCGCCGCGGAAGCTGAACCCGTCCGGCTCATGGAAAAACTGGCCGTTTATCCGGGGCATTTTCAACTTCTTCGACGCGCAGATCGTGGGCGTGAAGGCGCTGCTAAGGTCTGCTGATCTGGCTCCCGACGAAATGCAGGAGGAGCCGTCCAAATTTGACAAGTGGCTGGAAAAGAAGCTGGGAAGCGAAGCCTTTCAGAAGGCCATCGTCGGCATTGCCGTGGCCATGGGACTGCTGCTTTCCATCGGCCTGTTTTTCCTGCTGCCCATGGTCATCGGCGGATTTTTTGACAAAATCATTACCAGTACGCTGCTTCTGAATCTGGTGGAGGGCGTCATCCGCATGGTGATCTTCATGGCCTATATGATTCTGGTGTCCAAAATGCCCGACATGAAGCGGGTGTTTTCCTACCACGGCGCGGAGCATAAGACCATTCGCTGCTATGAGGCGAGACTGCCCCTGACGGTGGAAAATGTGCGTAAGATGACCCGGCTGCACCCCCGGTGCGGCACCAGTTTCCTGCTGGTGGTCATGGTAATCTCCATTCTTGTGTTTTCCATCGCGTCGTCAGCGCTGCTGGCGATCTTCCCCGGACTGGAAACCATCCGCGGCACCTTCGGTTATCGGATGCTGATGATCGTCTTCAAGCTGCTGCTCCTGCCGGTGGTGGTGGGCATCACCTACGAGATCAACCGCTGGTGCGGAAGAAACGACAACGCTTTTACCCGGGCGCTTTCTGCACCGGGCATGTGGATGCAGCATTTTACCACCAACGAGCCGGACGACTCCATGATTGAGGTGGGCATTGCGGCGGTACAGGCCGTGCTGCCGGAGAAGGAGGGTTCTGATCGTTGGTGAAGCAATACGGCCAGCTGTATCTGGACACCCGCCATGCGCTGCTGGAAACCGAGGACGCCCAGACGGCGGGGATGATGGCGCGGCAGCTGCTGTGCCATTTTTCCGGGAAAAGTCCGGAAGCCATTCTGGCAGACCGTGACCTGTATGCGTCCGAGCAGGTTTGCCGGGACATGAGCCGTGCCGTCCGGCGGCTGCTGGACGGGGAGCCGCTGGCCTATGTGCTGGGGGAGTGGGAGTTTTACGGCCTGCCCCTTCGGGTGACGCCGGATGTGCTGATTCCCCGGGACGATACTTGCGCCGTGGCCGAGCTTGCCATCCGCAAGGCGCTGTTTTTGGAGCAGGATCCCCGGATACTGGATTTGTGCTGCGGTTCCGGCTGTATCGGCCTTGCCATTGCCAGCCGGGTCAAGGACGCGAAGGTAACGCTGGCGGATTTGAGCATGGAAGCCCTGGCCATCGCCAAGGAAAACACCGGCCTGAACCGTCTCGGCGGGCGGGTACGGTGCGTTCAGGCGGACGCCACGAAGAAAGCCCCGGCATTTCTCGGGAAATATGATATGATCGTCTCCAACCCGCCCTACGTTACCGGGGCGGAAATGCAGGCGCTTCCCCACAGCGTCAGGGATTTTGAACCGGCAATGGCGCTTTACGGCGGGGAGGACGGCCTGGACTTCTACCGCGCCATCGTGGAAAACTACACGCCCGCGCTGAAGAAGGGCGGATTTGTCTGCTTCGAGTTCGGCATGGGTCAGGGAGACGATGTGTGCCGGATTCTGGAAGAAAATGGGTATGCCATTCTGGAACGAACCAGAGATTATAATGACAGAGAACGTGCCGTGCTTGCCCAGTACGGCAGGAAGGAAGATTGATTATGGCTACAAAGAAAACGGTTTATGAAGCCCCCGCCCCCGCGTCGGACAAGAAGAAGGCATTGCAGACGGCTCTTGCCCAGATCGACAAGAACTTCGGTAAGGGCACGGTCATGCGCCTTGGCGACCGCCCGGAAATGAACGTGGAAGCCATCCCCACCGGCTCTCTGGCGCTGGATGCGGCGCTGGGCATCGGCGGCGTGCCCAAGGGCAGAATCATTGAGATCTACGGCCCCGAATCCTCCGGTAAGACCACGCTGGCGCTGCACATTCTGGCAGAAGCCCAGAAGCGGGGCGGCGAAGTGGCCTTCGTGGACGCGGAGCACGCCCTTGACCCTGTGTATGCTGCCGCGCTGGGTGTGGATACGGACAACCTGCTGGTGTCCCAGCCCGATACCGGCGAGCAGGCGCTGGAGATCACCGACGCGCTGGTTCGCTCCGGCGCCGTTGACGCGGTGGTTGTGGACTCCGTTGCCGCGCTGGTTCCCAAGCAGGAAATCGAGGGCGAAATGGGTGATACCTTTGTCGGCCTTCAGGCGCGTCTGATGTCTCAGGCGTTGCGGAAGCTGGCAGGCACCATCGCCAAGACCAACTGTGTGGTCATCTTCATCAACCAGCTGCGTATGAAGATCGGCGTGATGTACGGCAACCCGGAGACCACCACCGGCGGCAACGCTCTGAAATTCTATTCCTCTGTCCGTCTGGACGTTCGCCGCATTGAGTCCATCAAAGAGGGCAATAACGTCATCGGCAACAAGACCCGCGTCAAGGTGGTCAAGAACAAGGTCGCGCCGCCTTTCCGGGAGGCCGTGTTTGAGATTCTCTACGGCAAGGGCATTTCCAAGTGGGGCGAGCTGGTGGATCTGGCGGTTCAGCTTGACATCATCCAGAAGAGCGGCAGCTGGTTCTCCATGGGCGACGAGCGCATCGGTCAGGGCGCGAACTCCGTGAAGGATTACCTCATCGCCAACCCCGACATCGCCGAGAAGGTGGAAGCCGAGGTACGGGAGAACCTGTGGAAGCTGAACAACGGCGCACCCAAAGCCCCCGCCAAGGCTGCCGATAAGGCGGTAGCCGTCAGCGCCGACGATTTCGACGATGAAGGTTGAGTCCCTGAAAACGGCTCCGGACCGGGCAGGGCGCTATTGGGTGACCTTTGACGACGGCAGCAAAATGGGACTGTATCGCCAGACGGTGGAGGATTTCGCACTCTATTCCGGCAAAGAGCTGGACGAGCAGGAGGCGGAAGCCCTCCGCACCGCCGCCGGGCAGATGTCCGCCAAAATGCGGGCAGTCCGCATTGTCTCCGCGGCCAGCGTTTCCCGCCGGGACTTGGAAGCCCGGCTGGTGCGCAAGGGGGAGGATCCCCAACAGGCCAAAGAGGCAGTTGCATGGATGGAAGACCTGCATCTGGTAGACGACCGGGCGACGGCGGAGCAGGTGGTCAGTTCCTGCATCTCCAAGGGCTACGGTCTTGCCCGCACCAAGCAGGCGCTTTACGAGAAACGTATCCCCAAGGAATACTGGGACGAGGCACTTGCGGACTACCCAGACCAGACGGAGAAAATCACGGCGTTTCTGAAAAGCCGTCTGGACGCGGACTCCGATGAAAAGCAGGTCAGGCGTGCCGTGGACGCGCTGATCCGCCGGGGTCACAGTTACGGGACCATCCGGCGGGCGCTGGATGCGCTTTCCTTTGACACAGAAGATTTTCAGGAGGAATTCTGAATTATGGCAAATATTGGTTTTATCTCCCTCGGCTGCGCCAAGAATCAGGTGGACTGCGAGCGGATGATGTATCGGGTGCAGGAGGCGGGACATACCGTCAAGTCGGATGTGGTTGGCAGCGACGTGGTGGTCATCAACACCTGTGGCTTTATCGACTCGGCGAAATCCGAAGCCATCGACTACATTTTGCAGACCGCCGCCCTGAAGGCGGAGGGCCTGGTGGGCAAAATTCTGGTCACCGGCTGCCTGTCCCAGCGGTATCAGGGGGACATTCTGAAGGAAATGCCCGAGGTGGACGGCATTCTGGGTACCGGCAGCTACACGGAAATCGTTCCCGCCATTGAAAAGCTCCTGAATGGGGAGCAGGTGGTGGAGTTCGGCTCCATCGACGCACCGGAAGTGGAAACGGGACGCATCATGACCACGGCGGGACACTACGCCTTTATCAAAATTGCTGAGGGCTGCGACAACCACTGCTCCTACTGCGTCATTCCCTCCCTGCGGGGCAAATACCGCAGCCGCCAGATGGACGACGTGCTTTACGAAGCCCGGATGCTGGCGGACAGCGGCGTGAAGGAGCTGATTGTGGTTGCGCAGGACACTAGCCGCTACGGCACAGACTTGCCCGGGCACAAGCGGCTCCTGCCGGAGCTTCTGCGGAAGCTTTGCGAGATCGACGGACTGCACTGGATTCGCGTCCACTACGTCTATCCCGACGAAATTGACGACGAATTCATTCAGGTCATGGCCTCCGAGCCGAAGATCGTCAAATATCTGGACATCCCCATCCAGCACTGCAACAGTAAAATCCTGAAGCTGATGAACCGCCGGGGCGACGGGGAGTTTCTGAAAGCCCTGTTCGCAAGGCTGAGAGCCGGGATTCCCGGACTGGTCATCCGCACCAGTCTGATCACCGGTCTGCCCGGTGAGGGAGAGGAAGAGTTCGCCGAGCTGTGCGATTTCCTGCGGGAGGAACGTCTGGAGCGCGTCGGCGCGTTCGCGTTCTCGCCGGAGGAAGGAACCCCTGCCGCGCAGATGGAGCACGTGGACACGGACACTGCCGTCAAGCGGGCGGAGATCGTGGAAATGCTGCAATCGGAGATCATGGACGCCTACAACGCCGAAAAGCTGGGCAAGACCATGGAGGTTCTGGTGGACGGCTACGACGAGGAAAGCGGACAGTTCTACGGCCGCACCTTCGCCGACTCCCCGGACATTGACGGGCGGGTCTGGATTGCGTCCGACGAGCCGGTTCACGAGGGCGATTTTGTCATGGTAAAAATTGACGGCTGCACCGACGGCGATCTGTGCGGCTATGTGGTGGAGGAAGAGGCATGACTCTGGCAAGCAAAATCACGCTGGTGAGGGTGGCAATGATCCCGGCGTTTATGGTGACCATGTACTTATCCGGCGGTACGCCGGGGCTGTGGATGTACATTTCCCTCGCCATTTTTATCGTTGCCAGCCTGACGGATTCTTTAGACGGCTACATTGCCCGGCATTACAATCAGGTCACGGATTTTGGAAAATTCCTTGACCCCCTGGCTGACAAGCTGCTGGTGATCGCCGCCATGTGTATGTTCTGCCAGTGGGGCGTGTTTCCCGCGTGGGCGCTGATGATCGTGCTGACACGGGAATTTGCCGTGACGGGACTGCGGCTGATCGCCGTCCAGAAGGGGCACGTGATCGCCGCCGGATGGAGCGGCAAAGTCAAGACCGCCAGCACCATGGTGGGGCTTTGCGTCATGATGGCGCTGCCCGGTGCGGCCGTTCTCAACTGGGTCGTGATCGGCGTCATTGTCCTCACCACGGTTTACTCCGGTGTGGAATATTTTATCCAGAACTGGAAATGCCTGTGGAGCTGAAAAACGAAGCGCTGTCATCCCGCTGCGGCGGGATGACAGTATTTTTGTGAAAAATAATCTGCCATGCAACATTTTGACCCATTGAATCGTTTCTTATCTGAGAGGAGGGGAAGGCAAATGCCTACTTTGCTGCGCACCAACAAAGAAATCATGGAAATCTATGACCGCCAGGTAGACACCGTTTACCGTGTCTGCTATGCATACATGAAAAATGCCCCGGAAGCAGAGGATATGACCCAGGAGACCTTCCTGCGGCTGATGTCCAACGGAAAGCCCTTTGCAGACCAACGCCACGAAAAGGCGTGGCTCATTATCACGGCGTCAAACCTCTGCAAGGACACCCTGAAAAAGTGGTGGCGAAAAAATGAGAACATAGACGATTACACGTCCCTGCCCCAGGAGCGGACGGAGACGGGAAACGACGTGCTGGACGCCATTCTGGCGCTGCCCCAGGACTACAAGGACGTCGTCTATCTGTACTACTACGAGGGATACACCACTGCGGAAATTGCTGCCCATCAGAACTGTCCGGAAAGCACCGTCCGCAGCCGCCTGTCCCGGGCAAGAAAGCAGCTTATGACCATGTTAGGAGGTGCTGACAGATGAAAAGTCAAGTGATTTGTGGCGCTTTGAACACGGTCAACCCCACGCCTGCCCAGAGAGCCAGAATGCGCGCGGCTCTGGAAGCCCAGCTTCCCGCCGAAAAGCCCCATCGTCGGGGCGCACATCAGCAGAAGGCATCGTCTCAGCGCTGGTGGACGATCATTCCCGCCGCCGCGGCGCTGTTTGCGGTGGTGCTGCTGGGCATTTTTGTCCTCGGACGGACGGATAAGACTCCGCCGTCCATGTCCAATGTCCCTACCGAGCCGCTGACGCTGGAAAGCCTGCTATCCTCGGCAAATTACAAGGCCAGCATGGAGATCAAGGACTACGTCCAGAGCTACAACGCCACTGGCGATGTAGACGAGACCCTCTCCGAAGCCTACCGCGCCTATGGCTGCCGGAATACGGAAATGGCGCAGAAGGTGGACGAAATCTGCACGAAATACGGTCTGAACAAGGTCGGAGACGGAATTTCCCCGGATACCACCGAAGAAATGTTCACTGCACTGAATGTCAGAAGCATGGTCAAAGCCTCCGGGAACGGGGACGTGACCACCAGCAATCCCAGCTATTCCGCTGACGGCAACTTTGAATTCTGGGGCGCGACCACGGTCAGCGGCGTGGACTACCCCATAGAATACCGGGTGTACCGCGCCATGAAGCAGACCCTCTCCACGGCCTATTGGGAAATCGAGAATACGAGCGACTACCAGTGGTCGAACGCCGTCGCCACCGCCGGGACGGATGTCCTCATTGCCGTGGGGCAGAACAATTCCCTTGTGCTGACGGATACCGGCGACTCCGTTGTTATGATTGTGGCGATAAACGCCACGGTGGGGGATTCCCAGACGGGAAAGGCGACGCTGGAAGCTTTTGCCAACACCTTTGACCTGTCCCTCGCCCCGAGAACCCAGAATGCCCCCGTTGAAACCACCGCGCCAACCGAAAGCGGCACCGCGATTCCGGAAGCCTATCAGCCGGTTATCGCCAAATATGTCACCGCCCTTACGGAACACTGGGGCGGGGAGGCGTGCAGCAGCGCGGATATCAGCATTTTGGTGAGCTACGCAGCCTCTCCCAGCGAGCTGGGCTATGCGCTCCTTGATCTGGACAATGACGGCACCGACGAGCTGGTCATCGCCAACGACGCCGAACGGCAGGTCATTTACGATCTGTATTCTCTGGTGGACGGCAAGGTGGTGCATGTGCTCACCGGCTGGGATCGGAATTCCTATGAGCTGCGGGAAGGCTACCGCATTCTGAACGTCGGGTCGAGCGGCGCGGCGCTTACAGACTATGTGTACTGTCACCTGAGCAAAGGGCAGCTGGTCACGGACAGCCTTATCCGGTTTGACGCGGCGACAGACCCGGATCACCCCTGGTTCCGGGGAACGGGCGAAAATGATCTTGCGCCGATCACCGACGAAAACTGGTCGGAGGACGAAATTTACAGTGCCGCCGCCAGCCTTCCCATTGCCATTACACCATTCGCAGATAACAGTGCCGGGAGCTACGACCCGGCACTGGCCGACTATGAAGGGTATCTTTCCACCATCGACACGAGTTCCATAAAATACTATGCGCTACGTGATCTGGACGGCGACGGACAGGACGAATTGCTGCTGTATAATTCAGGAGAAACTTTGATGAAGGTGGCCGCAATTCAAAATGGCACTGCGCAGGAGATTTTGTCCGGCAATGTGCTTGATCTTTGCGAAGGCAATGTTCTGGAAGCATGGGAAGGCGGTTCCGGCGCGGAACAGCGGACGTATTACCGGGTGGAAAACCACACAGCAGTTCCGTTTGAGTGCATTATTTATAATATCGATGAAAACCAATGCTACCGGGATAGTAATTACGACTTTTATGAAGAAAATCTGACGCCCATCACTGAGGAAGAGTATAATCGGGTCGTTAACACTTATCCCGGTATGTCCTTCTGGGATTGTAACCCAAAGCCGCTTGAGAAAATGAATTCCGCAGACAGCAGTGCGGGAGATGACGCCCAGCTGCTGGCCAATTACGGGGGATATCTTTCTTCAATCGACACGTATTGGATAAAATACTACGCGCTTCGTGATCTGGACGGCGACGGGCAGGATGAACTGCTGCTGTTTAACAGGGACAAGACGCTTAGCAATGTGGCCGGCGTTCTAAACGGCACCGCGCGGGAAATTCTGAGCGGAAGTTCGCTTTATTTGTGTGCTGGAAATGTTCTGGAGTACTGGGGCGAGGGTTCCGGCGGAAGCGGCTGTACCTATTATCAGGTGGAAAACAAAGCGGCTGTTCCGATAGAGAGTATTACTTACCGCGGCAATAATGACCAATGGTATCGGGACAGAGATTTTGACTTTATGAAAGAAGACCTGACACCCATTACGAATGAGGAATATCAGCGCATCGTGGACACCTATCCCCGCATGACCATGAGCGATTGCAACGCGAGGGCACTCCCGGAGATATAACCTGATGAAGGCGGGCGAAAGCGCCCGCCTTCGATTTTGACTGGATTTTTCCGTTTTGATGTGATATAATATCCGGGCATTTCAACATACAAGCGAGGGAAAACCATGAATGATAAGGAAATCGGCGAGATCCGGCGGCATCTGCGGCGGGATCGCAGCAATATCACGGCCATTTACGGCTGCTATGTGAACGACAACAAGGAGGTCATCTCCGAGTTTCGCCAGAGTACCGGCATCATGCCGGAGAACGAGTCCGACAAATATTTTGCCCTTCTGCGCCGCTCCCTTTCCGGAGCCATCGGCAAGAATCTCATTGACATCACCTTCAAGACAAGTCAGGTGGCAGGCTCCCCGGAGCATAAAATGCTCATGGATCTGCGGGAGACCAAGCTGGCGGACGACGCGCTTCGCCGGGAATTCTGCCAGAAGATCATCGACACCGTCACCATCGAGGGCAATTACCTGATTCTGCTGTGCTGCGACAGCTACGACGTCCCCTTCAAGAGCAAGGACGGCGATTCTCAGGCGGACAATTCCGACGAGACCTACACCTTCATCCTCTGCGCCATCTGCCCCGTCAAGCAGACCAAGGCGAATCTTCACTACGTCCCGGAGGAAAAGCTGTTCCACGACGGCGCGATGAACCAGATGGTCTCCGCCCCCGCGCTGGGACTCCTGTTTCCGGCCTTTGACGACCGGGCGACCAATATTTATAACGCCCTGTACTACACCCACGACATCACGGCGTCTCAGGATGGGCTGATCGAAGCGGTGTTCAACACCCCGGTGCCCCAGCCCGCCGCCGAGCAGAAGAAGTCCTTCGAGGCGCTGCTCACCACGTCGCTGGGGGACGATTGCAGTCTGGACGTGGTGCAGACCGTTCACGACCAGCTGTGCCAGCGCATCGAGCTACACAAGGAAAGCAAGGTGCCGGAGCCGCTGATGATCTCCAAGGAGGACGTGAAGGAGGTGCTGACCTCCTGCGGCGTTTCCGAGGAGCATCTGGCCAAATTCAGCGTGGACTACGACGAGACCTTCGGCTTCGAGGCCGACCTGCACCCCAAGAACATCATTGACAACAAGCATTTTGAGGTGAAGACCCCGGACGTGGTCATCAAGGTAGACCCCGCCAGAAGCGACCTGATCGAGACCCGCGTCATCGGCGGCGTGAAGTACATTCTGATCTCCGCCGACGAGAACGTGGAGGTCAACGGCGTCAATATCAACATTGCCGATTCCGAAAAGGAAACGGCCGCTGTCTGAACGAAGAAATTTGCCCTGCACCGGAAGGTGCAGGGCAAACCTATGTAATTTACTTTTTGGAATTTTCCACGGCGCCGACGATGATATCGACACACTGGTCAATGCCGAGAATGCCGGAATTCAGGCAGATATGGTAGTTCTGGGACTGACCCCAGGTGCGGCCGGTGTAGTGCTGGTAGTTTACGCGGCGGCGCTTATCCTTCTCGTTCAGACGCGCCTCCGGACTCTTGTCAGACTCGCCGTACAGACGGACGATGCGGTCGGCGCGGAAGGCCATATCCGCAAAAATGAAGGTATGCAGCGCGTCGGGACGATCCTTCAGAATGTAGTCCGCGTTCCGCCCGACGATGACGCAGGGGCCTTTCTCCGCCAGCTGAAGAATCACGCTGCACTGGATATTCCACAGAAAATCGGCTGTGGACAGGCCATTCATCACGCCGGGGACGCCCTGGGGGGCGAAAGCGTAGGAAAACAGGCTGCTGCTGGGGGAATGCTCGCCGTGTTCCTCAACGAATTTTGGGGCGAAGCCGGATTCCAGGGCGACCTGATTGACCAGCTCCTTGTCATAGAAGGGAATGCCCAGCCGCTCAGCGACCTTGTGGCCGACGGTGCGTCCGCCGGAACCAAATTCACGGCTAATGGTGATGATTTTCTTTTCCATAAAGAACCTCCTTCGGAGAATGCAGTGGCTTCTCCTACTGTTATTATAGTAAAAATGCTGTCAAATGTCAAGAATTGGTTCGCTCATTTGGCAGAATTGCCGACGGTGCTTCCTCATACTATTTCTCGATAAAATGGTTAACACCATTTTATCCTGCGAATTCTTCGCAGGCCGCCGGTAGCGGCGAGAAATGTATGGACTTACGTTTTTTGCGGCTACGCCGCTGGCTGCTGAAACAGCAGCCGGATAAAACGGTTAAAAACCGTTTTATTGAAAACTAGTATCAGAGCGGCTTGCTGTCGCCGTATACCCGGTCAATTTCTTTCAAAATATCCGCATCGGCAGGGCAGAAGGTGAAATTTTTCGTTTCGCTGGGGTGAATCCAGCGCAGGGCGTTGTGTTCCAGCGCCTGGGGGACGCCCTCGGAAATAACGCAGTGAAACAGCGTCAGGCGGATGAAAATGTCCGGGTATTTGTGTTCGACCTGCATGAACCGGTCGCGGACGTCCAGCTTGACGGCCAGTTCCTCCATGCACTCCCGCTGGAGCGCCTGAGGCAGCGTTTCGCCCGCTTCCACTTTGCCGCCGGGGAATTCCCAGAGCAGTCCACGCGCCTTGTTTTCCGGGCGCTGGCAGATCAGAAATTTGTCTTTGTCCCAGATCAGCCCCGCCACGACCTCGATTGCTTTTCTGCGAGTCAGCACTATGGCGGAAATGGGGGAGACGGAAACCGTTCCGGACACCGTTTCCGTGGTTTCCGTTCCGGCGCGGCCGTCCCGGATGTTCACGTTCCAATGTCCATCCGGCAGGGAAACGGAGACGGGCTGGGCGTCGGCATTGAAGACGGCGAAGATTTCCCCCTCCGGCTCGTCGATACGGAACGCCACACAGTGTTCATTTTCACAGTACACCGGGTGGACACAGCGCTGAACATCCTCCCGTGTGGACAGATGAAGTGCCGCGTGGGCTTTCCGGAACGCAATCAGGCCCTTGTAGTAGCTGAGAACATCCTGATATTCCGGCTTGTCCAGAGTCGCCCATTTCAGGGAATTGACGCTGTCCGGGGAGCGATAGCTGTTGTCGTCAAAGCCGCCGTGCTTCCCGGGCTTGGTGCGGAGCATTTCCTCACCGGCTTGCAGGAAGGGGACGCCCTGGGACAGCATATAGAACGCGGCGGCGAGATTGTTCATCCGAATCCGGGTTTCGACAGGCGCCTCCGGGGCAGTGAGGGCGATACGGTCAAAGAGAGTGGTATTGTCGTGGCAGGAGGCGTAGTTCACGCACTGGTCTGGCTGAGCCGCCCATGACGGCATTCCCATGAAGCAGGCTTCCAGCGCTTCTTTGGACACGACCGCCCCGGCAACGAACCCTGGCGCGGTGCTTTCAAAGGTAGTCCCACGAAGCAGGTCGCGGATGGTGTCGCTGAAAAAGCCGAAGCCGGGAACCATCGCGGAATTGGTCTGCACCGCCAGCTGGACATCGGGCTTGGTCAGCTCGGTCTTCATATCCCAGCCCTCACCGTAGAAAATCACGTTGGGGTGCTTTTGATGGACGGCGGCCATGATCTCGTTGATGGTCACGGTGTCGATCAGACTGGCGATATCGAAGCGGAAGCCGTCCATGTGGTATTCGTCCGCCCAGTAGCAGACGGAATCCACGATGTACTTGCGTACCATGCTCCGCTCGGAGGCAGTGTCGTTGCCGCAGAAGGAGCCGTTGGAGTATTTGCCATCACTGCTGATGCGGCTGAAATAGCCGGGGACGATCTGGTTGATGCAGAACGCTCCTGCGTCATACACGTGGTTGTATACTACGTCCATGACCACACTCAGGCCGTTGTCATGGAGCGCCTTGACCATCCGCTTCACTTCCGCTACCCGGACAGCGCCGTGAAACGGGTCGGTGGCGTAAGACCCTTCGGGGACGTTGTAATTCACCGGGTCGTAGCCCCAGTTGTATTGGGGATGGCGGCGGCTTTCGTCGGTGAAGCCGAAGTCATACATCGGCAGGAGGTGGACATGGGTGATGCCCAGCGCCTTGATGTGGTCAAGACCGGTGGGGTGGCCGCCCCGGGTCTTTGTGCCGGTTTCGGTGAGACCCAGAAATTTGCCCTTGTGCGCAATATTGGCGCTGGGGGCAGAGGACAGGTCGCGGACGTGCAGCTCGTAAATTACGGCGTCGGTGATGGACTTACCGGCGTGGGGGTCTGCATCGGTGTCCCACTGCGGGGGATTGACGGAAGCCAAGTCCAGAATCATCCCCCGGCAGCCGTTGACGCCGGTGGTTCTTGCATAGGGGTCGCAGACTTCCCGGGTCTGGCCGTCCACGGTGACGACGTAGGTGTAGTAAATGCCGTTCAGATTTCCGAACCGTTCTGCCGTCCATGTGCCGCAGATGTCGGGCTGCATCCGAAGCTGGGCAAGAAGGTCGTCGGCACCCGGGTCGCCGCTGCGGTACAGGCGGATGGAAACCGCCCCGGCAGTGGGCGCCCACAGGCGGAAAGCGGTCTTTTCCGGCGTCCAGAATGCGCCTAAATTACCGGAATAGGTGTATTTTTCTTCAAATTCCTGAGAAGAATATTGTTCGTACATAGCTGCGGATGCTCCTTATTTTGACCGGAAAACCGGAAATCGTTTCCTAAAGTATAGCACAGTCCGCGGGGGAAGTAAAGAAGAAGGCGTGATTGTAAAGAAGCTTTACAATTTCCCGGTAACAAATTTTACATAGATTGGATAAAGTTAAAAGGAAGCAGAAATGATAAAGAAAGAAGGTATCCCGGCGGGATACCACAGGAGGAAAACAATGACTTACGAACAGGTGAAACAGGACGAAGCGGTCAGGGTGTACATCGATCAGGCGGATGCGTCGCTGAAAGCCCTTGGATTTACGGAACACAGCTTCCAGCATGTGACACGGGTCGCCCAGACGGCTGGCTGGATTCTGGAAACGCTGGGCTACCCGGAGAGAACCGTGGAGCTGGTGCAGATCGCCGGTTATCTCCACGACATTGGTAACGTTGTGAACCGGGTCGATCACAGCCAGAGCGGCGCGGTGATGGCGTTCCGCATCCTTGACAGAATGAACTTTCCGCCGGAGGAAATTGCCGCCATTGTCACGGCCATCGGCAACCACGACGAAGGCACCGGCCAGCCGGTGAGCGCCTTCGCGGCAGCGCTGATTCTGGCGGACAAATCCGACGTGCGCCGTTCCAGAGTGCGGGACAAGGCCACCGTGGCGCTGGACATCCACGACCGGGTGAATTACTCCGTAACGGACTGCCATCTGGAATTTGACGAGCAGCACACCAGCATCCGTCTGATTCTGACGGTGGATACGGAACTTGGTTCCGTGATGGAATATCTGGAAATTTTCATGAAGCGGATGCTTCTGTGCCAGAAGGCGGCGCAGGCGTTGGGACTGACGTTCCATCTGGTGATCAACGGCCAGCTGCTTGTATAATTATAATATTTTTGCCCGGCGTCAAATCGACGCCGGGCAGTTTTGATCATCAAAGATTGGAAATGCAGTCGCGGATACGCGCCACGGTGCGGTCGTAGCCCAGAATCTGCATAATGGTGTACAGATCGGGGCTGTCGGTCTTGCCGGTGACGGCCTGCCGCAGGAAGGTGGAAACGTCGGCCACGGTGCCGGGGAAAGCGGCGGGGTCAGCCTTGTAGGCTTTCATATCCGTGGTGAAGCCGATGGCCTCGGTGATCTCCTTGACCTTGGCAAACCACGCGGCGGAGTCGTCGGCAAAGTCGTAGACGCTCAGGAAGCGTTCCAGCACGTCCCGGATGACGGCTTTGGAGAACTTCTCGTCCCAGACGGGCACTTCCAGATACTCGTCGTAGAAGAATCCCATGTAGGGCTTGGCGTCCTTCCAGACGGCAAGGTCTTTTCTCGGCTTCTTGCCGCCCCGGCCAATGGCGAGAATCCGCTTCGCGTAGTCCGGGTCGGCTTCCAGCTTCGCGGCAAAGTCGGTGTCGAACTCCTTCGCCCACTCCAACAGCTGGGCGTACACGTCCTCCGCACCCATGCGGGAAATGACGTTCTTCGATACGTCCACCAGCTTGGCGTAGTCGAACAGGCTCCCGGCGGGGTTCAGCTTCTTGGGGCTGAACTTGAAGGATTCAATGTCCGCATCGGGGTTCGCCCGCCGCCAGTCCTCAAAATTGGAGTTCAGCACGGTCATGATATATTCCCGCACGGAGGGGATGGGGAAGCCCTCGGCCTTGTAGTAGGTCAACGCCAGTTCAGGATCCTTGCGCTTGGAAAGCTTGCGCTTGGAGCTGCCGTCCATCTTCATCAGCGGCCCGATGTGAACATACTTTGGCAGCTTGAAGCCCAGCGCCTGGAACAGCTGAATGTGGAAGGGCAGGCTGGGCAGCCATTCGTCGCCCCGGACGACGTGGGTGGTGCGCATGAGGTGATCGTCCACGGCGTGGGCAAAGTGGTAGGTGGGAATGCCATCGGATTTAAGGAGCACGTGATCGACGTTGTTCTCCGTGATGGTCAGCTTACCCTTTACCAGATCGTCGAATTTGAACTGGCGGTCAATGCTGCCCTCGGAACGGAACCGCAGGACCCATGGATTTCCGGCGGCCAGCTGTGCCTGAATATCCTCCATGGGACGGTCGCGCCAGACGGCGTATTTGCCGTAGTAGCCGGTGGTCTCCTTGTTCGCTTCCTGTTTTTCCCGAAGGGCGGACAGCTCGTCCTCCGTGCAGAAGCAGGGGTAGGCTTTGCCCTCGGACACCAGCTTCTTGGCGTAAACGTGGTAAATCGCGGCTCTTTGACGCTGACGGTAGGGGCCATAAGCGCCGTCGTCGCCGTCCACGGTGGCACCTTCGTCAAAGTTGATGTTGTAGAATTTCAGGGTGTTGATGAGCACCTCCACCGCACCGGGAATCTCCCGCTTGGCATCGGTGTCCTCTACCCGGAGGTACAGCACGCCGCCGGACTGGTGGGTCATCCGTTCCGAAATCGTGCCCTGCACCAGATTGCCCAGATGGACAAATCCGGTAGGGGAGGGAGCCATTCGGGAAACCACCGCACCCTCAGGAAGGTCGCGCTGGGGGAACCGGGCTTCCAGCTGCTCGGGAGTTTCGGTCACGTCGGGAAAAAGCAATTCGGCAAGCGCCTGATAATCCATAACTAACTACCTCTTTTTCATTTTCTTTGTCATAAAGTATAGCATAGGGCAGGGGAGAAATCAAGTAGACACAATTGCTTTCCTTTGGGGCAAAATACCCCCTTGCGGAACCTCCCGGGCTGTGCTAGAATAGGGCTATAGATTTGAAAAAAGGAATGTGACGACCATGAGTGAGGTTATTACCGAAACTGCTGCACCGAAAAAGAGAATGCTCTCCGGCATCAAGCCCTCCGGAGATCTGACACTGGGTTCCTACTTAGGCGCAGTGAAAAACTGGGCGGAACGCGCCAACGACTATGACTGCTTCTATTTCATGGCTGACCTTCATGCCATCACCGTGCGTCAGAATCCGGCTGACCTGCGCAGACGGACGCTGGAGCAGCTGGCACAGTACATCGCCTGCGGCCTTGACCCGGAAAAGAACACCCTGTTTATCCAGAGCCATGTCCACCAGCACGCGGAGCTGGGCTGGGTGCTGGACTGCTACTCCATGTTCGGCGAGCTGAGCCGCATGACCCAGTTCAAGGACAAGTCCGCCAAGAATGCGGACAACATCAACGGCGGTTTGTTCACCTATCCCGCTCTGATGGCGGCGGACATTTTGCTGTACCAGCCCGATCTGGTGCCTGTGGGCGAGGATCAGAAGCAGCACGTGGAGCTGTGCCATACCATCGCCCGCCGGTTCAACGGCATTTACGGCGACGTGTTCAAGCTGCCGGAACCTTTTGTCCCCAAGGTCGGCGCGCGGATCATGAGCCTGACCAACCCCGCCGCCAAGATGTCCAAGTCCGAGAATGAGGACACCGGGCGCATTCTGCTGATGGACACCCCCGAGACCATCATGCGCCAGTTCAAGCGCGCCATCACCGACTCCGACACGGAGAACTGCGTCCGCTTCGACCGGGAGAACAAGCCCGGCGTCGCCAACCTGATGACCATTTACTCCGCCGTCACCGGCAAGACGTTTGATCAGATCGAGACGGAATTTGCGGGCTGCGGCTACGGCAAGTTCAAGCCCGCCGTGGGCGAAGCAGTCGTGGAGACTCTGCGTCCCATCCGGGAGGAAGCGACCCGCCTGATGAAGGACAAGGGCTATCTGGAAAGCGTCTACAAGGCCGGTGCCGAGAAGGCGGGCTACGTAGCCGAGAAGACCCTGCGGAAGGTCTACAAGAAAGTGGGCTTTGTGGCAAGATAATGGCTGACGAGAAAATGACCCCGGAACCGGACATCTACGACCGGGAGGATCAGTGCCGCAAGTCCATCCGCACGGTTGGGAAGGCTGTTTTCATGCGGCTGCTTGTGACCGCACTTCTGATTTTTGTCCTGATCGGCAATGGAATGCAGGGCTGGGTCATCGGTCTGATTGTGTTTGTTCTGATCATCAATCTGACAGGAATGCTGCCGCTGGTACAGGAACTGCGCAAGCAGAGAAAGCGATTGAAGGAAATCCTCGACGAAGAGGAATAAAATTCACCCCGTAAGCCAACGCTTACGGGGTATTTTCTGTCATTGCGGCGTAATCCGGCAGGCCGTAGCCCCGGATGTGAATTTCTCCCAGAGGAATGACGCGGTAGGCAACGGCATCGTCCCGGTTGCCCTCGATGACCTTCACAAACGGCCACTTCGTCCCGACTACGATCCCCACATGGTCAGCCCAGCCGGTGCAGTCGCCGGGCCATTTTTCGTCCCAGTCGTAGAAGATGATGTCGCCGGTAAGAGGCGTGTAGTTGTCGTCCTCCTGCCAGCAGTCCAGTTCTCCGAACAGGCCGATGAGACGCTCACAGCTGCATTCTGTGGGAATGATGTCCGTCAGGCCGCAGCGGATGGAAACGGCGCTGACGAAGGTAGCGCACCAGCTGTCAGTATACTGCACGGTGTAATTCTGCGCCAGCGGCTCGTGGGAATCGTACAGATCAATGATGGGTTCGTGGCTTCCGTCCGATTCCCGGCAGCCGAGGTAGCTTTCGGCGGTTTGAACGACCTGCATCCGAAGCGCCGCTTCTCCCTCCGAGACCTTCCGGTAAAAGCCCCACGGCTCCAGCGCGTAGTGGGCGGCAATGGCCGCAGCGAACAGCAGAAGCACAAGAATGGGGAGAATGGTGTCTGATTTCGGCTTGCTTTTGGTAATCACGTCGAATCCTCCTGCAATAGCGTGTTCACCATTCTACCACAATATTCTCTTTTCCGCAACAAAAAATACGCCGGATTCGTCTCAACGCGACGAAAACCGGCGTATTTGCGCTATAAGAAAAGATACAGTCCCAGCGTCAGCAGCGCGAAATTCTGGTCTTCCTCGCCGCTGCCGGACATGAGCAAAAGCAGCAGCACGACCATCAGGTCTTCCATGCAGAAATCCTTTGGCAGAAGCTGGTGCAGAAAATTGCCGATACCCAGAAAGGAATCCTGAGGCGGCTGCTGGGGCGGTTTTCGCCGGGGCGGAGGTGGGGGAGCGGGACGCTCCTGCCTGTGCTGATGGGAACAGGGCGGATTTTTCTGGCAGGGCGGCTTTCCCTGCGGCTCCGGCGGCGGGCAGAAATCGGGATTCCGGCGGGGCGGCTCCTGTCGGGGTGGTTCCGGCCGAGGCGGCGGGGCGGACTGGGGGACGTCTGCCGGCCGGCGGCGATAGCTGCCGTCGGGTTGGGGAATATAGCGGTTGTACATTCCTTGTCACCTCCCGGTCAGCATATCCAGCCCCCCGGCATTGAGAAACGCCGAGGCAAGCCGTGCCATTTTTGCCGCGCGCATGGCTTTTTCCAGCTTGGCAGAGCGCTCCCGGCTTATGTAGGGGGAGAGCGCCCGAAGCAGCGCCTGCTGATTCTTGTCAATGCCGGATTGGCGGGTCATCCCGGCGAGCTTCTGCATGACGGAAAAATCCGGAAGCGCCGGAGGGGCAGGCTCCGGCGGTTGTTCCGGCCTACCCTGAGGTTCCGGCGGCGGACTCATAGCCTGAGCCATGGACATGATCTGCTGCATCATCTGGGGGTTGCTCAGGATGGCCCCCAGCTTTTCCTCCATCTCGCTCATTTGCCGCCTTCCGCTTGGGACAGCAGCTTTTTCGCCTCCGGGGTCGCGAGAAACGCGGAGATGGTTTTCTGCGCTCGGTCGTAATTCCCGGCGGCCGCGTCTTCCATGGCGCTGTTGATTTCATTTGAGTTAAGCTGCTGGAGCGACGCAAGCAGCTGCTGCCCTGCGGGGGACTGGACGAAGCGCATGATCTGCGCAAGCTCCTGTGAATTGGGTGTCGGTTGCATAGGCTTACCTCCATGGGCTGGTGAAACTTCTGCTATAGCATATGCGTCCGTTGGAAAAAATGTACACAAAAATCAGCCGCCTTTTTTAACGAAAACACATAGCAAAACCTGCCAATGTATGATATAATCCCAGAAAGACAAAATAAAGGCGGGAGCAATATGAAGATTCTGGTGCTGTCGGATTCCCATTCTGCGCTTCAATTTATGCGGCAATGCGTGGAATCGGTGAAGCCCGACGCGATCATCCATCTTGGGGACTTTTTTGACGACGGCGTGGTCATCCATGAGGAAAATCCGGATATTCCATTTTATCAGGTGCCGGGAAACTGCGACCGATTTCGCTGCCCGTCGTGGCAGCCGGAGACGCTGGTGCAGCCTGTGTTTGGCGTGAATCTTTTCATGACCCATGGACACCGGCAGAACGTAAAAATGGGGCTGGGTGCGCTGCTGAAGGATGCCCGCGCCAGCCGGGTGGATGCGGTGCTGTACGGACACACCCATCAGGCCGACTGCTGTCAGGAGCCGGACGGCCTTTGGATTCTGAATCCGGGAAGCTGCGGCTACGGCGGCGGAACGGCCGGTCTGATTCAGGTGGAAAACAGGAAAATCGTTTCCTGCCGCATCCTCAGGGACGAGGACTTGTAATCACCCCATCGTGGCAAGGAAAACCATGGCACTGACGAAGCCGATTCCGGAAAGAATCGCGGTGACGATGTTCACCGCCTTCTCCACAAAATAGCGCCTGTCGGCGGCGTTGGGGTAGGCGGGAGCGCGGTAACGGCGCGTGGACGGACGGGACATAGTGTGTTGTTTCATTGGAAGTGCCTCCTTTTGTTTTTCTGACAACAGTATACAAAAGGTTCTGTCCAATAAACCGGACTAATTAAGCTTTTTTGAAAATTTTTCTTCCCGGATGTGGGCGGCTTGCAACCCGCCGCAGGATGTGCTATAATACAAAAAACAGTTACCCGGAGGTATTTTATGGGAAAGACCGGTCAATTTGCGGAAAAGCAGACTGCCGCGGTGCAGTCCACCGGCTTTGAGAAGTTCAAGGCGGTGATGTCCAAAGTCAATTCCGTCATCAATCTCATTGGCGTCTGGCTGTTCCGGCTGAGAAAGTTCATTATGGCCGCCCCGGTGGTTTACGCCGCCATTCGGCTGGCCTCCTATAACGGTCAGCATCTGCCGGAGCAGGTGGGCCTCGACCTGCAATCTACCGGCGAGTTTGCCATGACAGTAAGCCGTCAGCTGGCGGTGATGGGGCCGCTGGGGCTGACGGCGGCGTGTCTGCTGCTGATGTTCTGCTCCAGAAAGGCCATGTACCCGTGGGCGATCAGCATTTTCACCCTTGCGTTGCCGGTGCTGCTGCTGGTGAGCAACGTATATCCGAGCTAAGGCCGCTTAAGAAATTCTTTTGCGTCTGTTCAAGGTTTCTTCACCAATCGCCGCCGGGGGTATGGTATACTTTAGGTACAGAGGCGGAGACAGTGGGGAAAGCCGATGCCGTGGAAATATCTGCGGATAAGCCGACGGCGTACCCGTGACACGCTGTGTCCCGTGGAGAGAGAAAATTATCATTGTGCGGCGGCTCAGAAAAGGGCCGCCGCGTGTTTTTGGAAAAGGAAAGTCCGTCGGAAGCATCCGACGGACTTCTTTCTATTCGCTTTTGAGGTCCTGAACCTTCGCGTTTTTTCCAAAATACGCCAGAATGTAGCTGACGAAGGAGATAGCCAGGAAAACTGCGTCCACTGCCGCAATGACACTTACCACCGTACTGTCTACGTTGGGGAACAGCACCAGCGCGATCAGGCTGATAAACAGGACGGTGGTGCAGACCTTTCCGGCCATCAGTGCGCCGGGGAGCATTTTTCCCATTTTCAGATGCACCGCGCCCGCGATGAGCTGAAACAGTTCCTTGACGACGAACAGCGCCAGCACCGGGAACAGCTGGGGATGCTTCAGAGAAAGGCACACCGTCAGGGTGAACTGGGTGATCTTATCCGCCAGCGGGTCGAGGATTTTTCCCAGCGTGGAGACCATATTAAAGCGCCGGGCGACTTTTCCGTCGATCAGGTCTGTCAGGCAGGAAACCGCCATGATCGTGCCGGCGGTGATATACTGATAGGTCTCGGTCGCGCCCAGATAGATGTAAATGTAGACGGAAATCAGCGCCAGCCGGAACAGGCTCAACAGATTCGGAATGGTGAAAACTTCCTTTTTCCAGTCCTTGATGTGCATGGATCATTCCTCCGAGACGGTTTGTTCTTTATTATAGTCAAAAAATCTCTGTTTATCAAGGGTTCGCAGCCCTTCCAGGAAAATTTTTATAAATTATCCATATTTTTCCGTCAGGGAAGATTGTTCAGGTTCGTCGCCAACGGGTAATGCAGGGCGAGATGCTTCCAGGTATGCTTATCCAGCGTCCCGGTCATCGGAAGGCCGCATAAAATTTGGAAGGACGACAGAGAATCCGCCGTCGGTTCGTCCAGAATGCCGGAGTAGGTCGGTTCGGCGACGCTTTTATAAATGTCGGAGAGCACCTTCAGCATGGACTGCACCAGATAGATGTGGGGGCTGCTTTCGCCCCGGCGGATGACCTGACCGGGGTTGAGAATGACATCCACCGGTTGGGCGGCATCAATGCGCACGAGAGCCGGGGTATAGACTCCGACAACGGCCTCCCATGTCGCCTGATCGGTGACGCCTGTCACCGGCAGGCCGTGCTTCCGTTGGAAGGTGGAGACGGCGGCGGTGGTCTCCGGGCCGTAAATGCCGTCGGGAACGATGCGCAGATGGGTGGGGTCATCCTCGGCAATGACCCGGAGCATGGTCTGCAAGCTGCGGATAGGCTGACCAACAAAGGAAGATAGCGGTCTCATCGCGGCGCCTCCTGTCTTACGGGATCCTGATTCCCGGTGCTCAAAGGATTCCCCGGGAACTGGGTCAGGGTGGTGGATTGGGCGTACCGGTTTCTGGGCGGCGTTCCGCTGATGATGGCGGCGGTGTAGGGGAAATTCTCCGGGTCGCGCCAGCTGGTGGTTTCGATGCCGGAGAACTGGTCGTAGATTTCGTCCCAGGTATCGAAATTCACAATACCGGTTTCCGGCAGGCCAAACCGGCGCTGGGCGGCGATGACGGCGCTGCGGGTAGCGGAGCCGAAAATCCCGTCTATGGTGACGGGGGGAATTTCCGGGATGTAGGCGGAAAGGACGCTGAGCATATATTGCAGATGCTCCACCTTCACGCCCCGGTCGCCCTGCTCAATGGGGTTGCTTATCGCCCAGGAGATGGTGTAGAACCGCTGCCCCTGACCGCGCAGCTCCGCAAGACTGGTCACGGCGACGTAGTAGCGCACAAGGGCGTACCAGGTCTCCCGACCGACGATGCCGTCCACGGCAAGATTGGCGATCTCCTGAAATTTCCGCACGGCGGCTTCGGTCTGCGCGCCGAAAATGCCGTCCACAAGAGGGATTTTGGGAATGGCAGGGTAGTTCTGGGATATCCGGTTCAGCTCGACCTGCACGACCACCACGCTGGGGCCGGTAGTTCCCCGGCGCAGAGGGGTGCCGGGGTAGGAGGAGGTGATGCCCTGGATGGGGGCGTTGTTTACGATCTCCACATTGCCGTAGTAGCTGCGCAGAATCCGGACGGTGTCGTACCCTTGCCGCGCCAGATTCTGGCTGCCCCACTGGCTCAGGCCCTCGCAGGTGACGGTGGTGCCGTTGCAGAATTTGGCGGCCAGAGGCTCTACAAAGCCGGGGCGGCGGAGATAGTCGTCGAACAGCTCATCCACCAGCCGGGCGACATTGGTAAAGTAGCTGCGCCCGTTGACGAAAAACTGGTCGTAGGCGGTGGAGTTGGTGATATCAAAATTGTACCCCCGGCTGCGGTAAAATTCCGTGTACACACGGTTCAGAGCGAAGGATACGATGGCGAGAATGTTGGCGCGCAGAGCGGCCTCCTCCCAGGTGGGGTAAATTTCGCTGGACGCTACGTTTTTCACATAGTCTACAAAATTTACGGTGACGTTGGCTGCGTTGGATGACGGCGCGCCGAGATGTACCGTGATTCGCTGCGGGATATAAGGAATGACTTGGGGCATAGGTCACCTCCTACAGATTTTGGGGAGGCGTGTTGAAAATTTCCGTCTGATCCCACTGATTCGGAAACTCCGACAGGGGAATCATCTCCAGATTCTGATTGGTGATGGTATCGGCGAAAACCTGAAGATTTTCCGCTTCGATCTGCTCATAACCCTTCAGACGGGCATAGAGATTCACGGCGGTGTAGGGCTTTTCCCCGGCCTCCGGCTCCTGACTTTCGGATTTATCCGGCACGGGAAGCTCGATGGGGGCAATCAGCCCGTTCCGGTCGGTCAGGCGCATGGCCAGGGCAGTGCCGTCGGTGGCGGTGACCGCAATGGCCACGTTTTCCAGAGGAAACCGGGCGGTGCTGGTGTAAGCGCGTACCTGTATGTATCCTGTAGCTGACAACAGGACCCCTCCTTTCTCCTACCAAGATATGCGCCGGGAGGCCGGGAGGTGACAACGAAAAGAAAATACGGGGCGCATTAGACGTTAGTGGGATAATGAACTGCACCCCTTGCCTCTCCCTGTGGGAGAGGTGGCTGAGCGAAGCGAAGACGGAGAGGGCACACTAGGCTGCAAAGCCCTCTCAGTCACCTTCGGTGACAGCTCTCCCAGAGGGAGAGCCAAGGGGGTGCCCCGGTTGGCACGAGAAATGGAGCGTACCTGTACCGATACGCTCCATTCGCTGTTTTACGGCCACCCATTCAATATGGTGCATTGGATTTTCTTATCCGTCGCCCCGTTTTTCACAGATATCCCTGCATCTGGCGGATGTTGGCATTTTCGCAGTCCAAAAGCTTCTGGGTCAGCGTGTTGATCTGCTCGTCCTGCTGACCGAACTGATGGAGGGTTTTCAGACCCTTGATCATGCCCTTGGTGTTGCCCTGAATCATCATGTCGGCGATTTTGGAGTCCGTGTTCCGGCCGTTAAGCTTCATTCGGGTCATGAGATTCGACCAGAGCCGCACGGAGGGGTCAAGCTCGTCCATGTCCCAGCCCCGCTGAGTGGCGATGGAATGGGCTTCGGTTTCGATGGAATCATATTCCCGAAGCTGGGATTCCAGTGCCTTCCGCAGACCCGGGCGCATACTGGTGTCCAGCACACTGCGGATGCCAATCTGCCCCATCTGGGTGGTTTTCAGGACGGAGGTCAGAATTTCTCTGCTGTTTTTCATAAACATCACCGCGCTTAGTATGCACATTCTTGCCTTTGTCATGCATAAAATACTTAGGGAAGCTCTGAATAAGCCGTCTTCGGCTGAACAGCGGATCTTTTTCCCCAGCTGTGCGGTATTAAAAGTGGGAAATACACAAAGTATTCCTCCACTTTTAATACCTTCATCTGGTGAAAAATCTCTCGCTGTCAGCTCTCGCCGGTTTATTCAGAGCTTCCCTGGATAGAGCAGATATCTTAGGAAAAGGATGTGGTGAATATGTGCGCCATCAGCGGAATGATAAACCTTCCGGCATCGGAGAAAACCGTTCGCCAAATGCTGGAAACGATGCACCGCCGGGGGCCGGACGACCGGGGCGTGTATCGGGAAAAGGGGTGTACGCTGCTCCATGGGCGGCTTGCCATTATTGACCCGGAGGGCGGCCGTCAGCCCATGACCCTCGCCTGGGCAGGGGAGGAGTACACGCTGGTATACAACGGGGAGCTGTATAATACGGAGCAGCTGCGCGGGGAACTGTCCGTCCTTGGACACAGCTTTCTGGGGCATTCCGACACGGAGGTGCTGCTCCATGCCTATGCCCAGTTCGGGGCGGAGTGTGTGGAAAAGCTGAACGGGATTTTTGCTTTCGCCGTATGGGAAAAGCGACGGGGGCGGCTGTTTCTTGCCCGCGACCGGATCGGGGTGAAGCCCCTGTTTTATAAGAAGCACGACGGCGGTCTGCTGTTTGCCTCGGAGATCAAGACGATTCTGACATACCCAACCGTCCGGGCGGAGCTGGACGAAAACGGCGCTGCCCAGCTGATTCTTCTGGGGCCGGGGCGGCTGCCGGGAAGCGGGGTGTTCCGGGGAATCTCCGAGCTGGAACCGGGCTGCTGCGGCTTTTTCGCCGACGGGGAGCTGCGCCTTTGCCGGTACTGGAAACTGATGGACAGGGAACACCGGGATTCCTTCGACGAAACGGTGGAGAAGGTGCGCTTTCTGGTGACGGATGCCATCCGGCGGCAGATGGTGTCCGACGTTCCCATCGGAACGTTTCTCTCCGGTGGACTGGATTCCAGCATCATCACCGCCGTCTGTGCCGGGGAAATGGCGCAGAGAGGGGAGCGGCTGAAAACCTTCTCCGTGGATTACCAGAACAACGACAAGTATTTTCAGGCGAACAAGTTCCAGCCCAATTCCGATAGCAGCTACATTCATCTGATGACGGACGCCTTGCAGACCGATCACCACTGGACGATTCTCGGCGCCGACGAGCTGGCGCAGGCGCTGGAGGAAGCCACCATTGCCCGGGATTTGCCGGGAATGGCGGACGTGGATTTTTCCCTGCTGGCTTTTTGCCGGGAGATCCGGCAAAAGGTGAAGGTCGCCCTGTCCGGGGAATGCGCCGACGAGATTTTCGGCGGCTATCCATGGTATCGTGACCCGGAGGTCCGTGCCAGAGAGGGATTCCCATGGGCGCAGAATACGACGGATCGGGCGGCGATCCTGACGCCTGCAATCACCCTCGACCCGGCTGAATTCGTGATGGATGCCTACAACCAGACCTGCCGGGAAAGCGACATTCTCCCCGGCACCTCCGATCAGGAGCGGCGGATGAAGCAGATGGTGAACCTGAATTTCCGCTGGTTCATGCAGACCCTGCTGGACAGGAAAGACCGGATGAGCATGTACCACTCGCTGGAAGTCCGCGTGCCCTTCTGTGACTATCGGATTGCGGAATACCTGTACGGCGTCCCATGGGAATTTAAGGACTATCAGGGGCAGGAAAAGGGGCTCCTGCGCCGCGCAGTGGAGGGACTTCTGCCGGAGCCGGTGCTGCACAGAAAAAAGAGTCCTTACCCCAAGACCTTTGACCCCCGGTACGAGCAGCTTATGGAAACCCGCCTGCAAGCCATTCTGGACGACCCCGCCGCGCCACTCTGGCAGCTGGTCTCGGCGGAGGAAGTGAAGAAGCTGCTGCACCGGGAGACGCAGTGGCCGTGGTACGGTCAACTGATGCGCCGCCCCCAGACCATTGCCTATCTGTGCCAGATCGACTTCTGGCTGCGGCACTATTCCGTGGAGCTGGTGTTCTGATCTCCTTTGCCGGATTTTACGTTGACGGCAGAGAAGGGGTGTGGTAGAATATGGCGGAAGCAGAATTAGATATCAGGGCGTACCCAAAGAAGTCGCTGCGCCCCCATAACAGGAGGACTGTTTATGCGCAAAACAAAAATCATCTGTACCATCGGCCCCGCCAGTGAAAACGAGGAAACGCTGACCCAAATGTGCCTTGCTGGCATGAACGTCGCGCGGCTGAACTTTTCCCACGGCACCCATGCCGAACACGAGCGGAAAATCGAGCTGGTCAAGCGGGTACGTCAGAAGCTGGGGCTGCCCATCGCCATCATGCTGGACACCAAAGGCCCGGAGTACCGCATCGGAACATTTGCTTCCGGTAAGGTGGAAGTGAAAACGGGGGACAGCTTCACCTTTACCACTCAGGACGTGGCAGGGGACGAGACGAAGGTCAGCGTCAATTATAAGAATCTCCACAAGGACCTGAAGCCCGGCAACACCGTAACGGTGAACAACGGCATCGTCCAGTTTGAAGTGGAAAGCATTGAGGGCACCGAAATCCACTGCAAATGTCTGGCAGGCGGCACGCTCAGCGACCGCAAGAGCATGTCCTTCCCCAACAAGGTCATGTCCGGCCCCTATATTTCCCAGCAGGACAGATCGGATATTCTGTTCGGCATCGCCCACGGCGTGGACTATGTGGCCGCGTCCTTCGTCTCCACGAAGCAGGACGTTCTGGACATCCGCAAACTGCTGGACGAAAACGGCGGCAGCGACATTGAAATCGTGGCGAAAATCGAGAACCGTTCCGGCGTGGACAATGTGGAGGAAATCTGCTCCGTCTGCGGCGGCATTATGATCGCCCGGGGCGACCTGGGTGTGGAAATCCCCTATGTGGAAGTGCCATCCGTGCAGAAAAAGCTGACCCGGATGTGCCGGATGCTGGGCAAGCGGGTCATCACTGCTACGGAAATGCTGGAATCCATGATCCAGAATCCAAGACCCACCCGTGCGGAAATTACGGATGTGGCCAACGCCGTTTACGACGGCACCTCCTGCGTCATGCTTTCCGGAGAATCCGCCGCCGGCAAATACCCCGTGGAGGCGGTCAAGGCCATGGCGGAAATCGCCGAATACACTGAGCAGCACACCGGCTATAAGTCCCTGTTTCTCAAGACAGAGTACAACGGCCAGAACAATCTGGACTGTCTGTCCCACGCGGTGTGCTCCATGGCCATCGACGTCAACGCCAAGGCCATTGTGGTCTGCTCTGTGTCTGGTAAGACCGCTATGCTGGTCAGCCGGTTCCGCACCCCGGTGGACATTATCGGCATGACCACCGACCGGAAGATCTGGCGCAGGCTGTCCATGAGCTGGGGCGTGACCCCGGTAATGGCGGATGAATTCCCCACTATGGACGTGATGTTCTACTACGCCCAGAAGGCCGCCGTGGATGTCCTGCATCTGAAACCCGGCGACAATATCCTTCTCACCGGCGGCCCTATCAACGGCCAGCACGGCAACACCAACACCATCAAAATCGAGACGATCTGACCGTAGAAATGCCGCCGCAGTTCACGCTGCGGCGGCATTTTTTCGCATGTTGACCGAAAAAAACGGTGAAAATTTTGGGATTTTTCCCTATGTGAAGTTGGGGCATTTTTGTGCTATAATATTATTATGGGTGAAAAAATGCGGCGGTTTTGGAAGGATGGGGAAAATGTATCAGGTAGGGGAATTGGTCGTTTATGGTATGCACGGTGTTTGCCGCGTGGTGAGTGAAGAGGAACGGCTGGTCGATAAAAAGCGGCTGAATTATCTGGCGTTGGAACCGCTGTCCAACGGGAATTCCCGGTTTCTGGTGCCGACGCAGAATGCCGCCGCTATGGCGAAGCTTCAGCCCATTCTTTCCAAAGAGGAACTGGAAGCGATGATCACGTCAGAGAATGTGAAAACCGGCGAGTGGATTCGGGAGGAAAACCAGCGGAAGCAAACTTACCGGGAGCTGATCGGCAGCGGCGACCGCAAAAAAATTATGCGCATGGTACATACGCTTTACCGCCACAAGGCCGACCAGAGCGCCTCTGGGAGAAAGATTCACATGTGCGACGAAAATTTTCTCCACGACGCGGAGAAGCTTCTGATCGGTGAAATTTCCATCGTTCTGCATCTGGAGCCGGAGCAGGCACGGGATTATATCCACAAAAAACTGAAAGAGGACGCCTGAGCGTCCTCTTTTCGTATCTCACAGAAAAATCAGTCTATGTAGGTCAGGTATTTCGGGTCGATTCCCTGAATGCCCAGTCCCGGCGCATCGGCGACGGTGATGATCTTCTCGTCGAAAGCAGCCCCGCCGAGAATCGGGTCTTCGCTGCACAGCACAGGGCCGTCCAAGTCAACCTTGGTGATGATGTTTTTGGCGCAGGCCAGATGCACGGCGGCATTGACGGAAATCTTTGCTTCCAGCATACAGCCGATCATGCACTCCACGCCGAACACTTCCGCCGCGGAGGCAATTTTCAGGGCGTTGTAAATGCCGCCGCACTTCATCAGCTTGATGTTAATGAGGTCAGCCGCGCCCATCTGCAAGATGGTCATGGCGTTTTCCGGGGAGAATACGGCCTCGTCCGCCAGCACCGGCACATAGCTCCGGTCGGTGACGTATTTCAGTCCGGCAAAGTCGTGGGCACTTACGGGCTGTTCCACAAGCTCAATGTCCAGACCAAGCTCCTGCATCTTGTTCAGAATTTTTACGGCCTGCTTGGGCGTCCATGCCTGATTGGCGTCGATGCGGATAACGATGTCCTTGCCAACGGCATTGCGCACGGCGCTGAGCCGGGCGACGTCCAGCTCCGGGTTTACGCCGACCTTCATTTTCAGGCAGTCATAGCCACGGGCAACGGCTTTCAGGGAATCGCTGACCATGGTGTCCGGGTCGTTGACGGAGATGGTGATGTCGGTGACGATCTGCTTCCGCCCGCCGCCCAGGAGCTTGTAAACGGGGATATTGTACAGCTGTCCGTACAGATCCCACAGCGCCATGTCAACGGCAGCCTTGGTGCTGGAATTGCCCACGATACACTTTTGCACCGACTGGAGCAGCGGCTCCAGCTCGTCCACGTCCCGGCCGATAATGGTCTTGGCGATGTGATCCTGAATGGCGCCGATGATCGCGCCGGTGGTGTCGCCGGTAATGGCACCCGTGGGAGGGGCTTCGCCGTAGCCCGCCGCGCCGCAGTCGGTGTGGATTTCTACGATGACATCTTCCACGCTGCTGACACTGCGCAGAGCGGTTTTGAAGGGGGTGCGCAGAGGAACGCTGATGCGCCCCAAACGGACACTTGTGATTTTCATATTGGTCACCTTCTATAGTTTTTGATTGAGAAATTCGTCATTTTGCCATTTCGTACATGGCGGCGGCAATGATCTGCGCATTGCGCATCAGGCTGTCCACCGAGATGTACTCGTCCGGCTTATGCTCCCGGACTTCCTCTCCGGGAAAAATGGGGCCGAAGGCCACGATGTTGGGCAGCGCCTTGGCATAGGTGCCGCCGCCGATGGATTTTGGCTGATCTTCCAGCCCAGTCTGCTCCTGGTAGACCCGCAGCAGGGTGGAGACAAGGGGACTGTCCGCAGGGACATATAGCTTGGCCTTGTGGACTTCGGAGTCCAGAGTAAAACCGGCGCTTGCAAATTTTCCGTTCAGAATGGGGGCACAGCCGGCGTAGCCTTTTGTGACCGGATAGCGGTAGTTGATTTTCAGGGACAGGCGGTGCTCGTTGCCGTTGATCACACCGAGATTCAGCGTCAGACCACCAGAAACCGCGTCATGGAGGGCAATCCCGGCGGAAGCGCCGTCGGTTTCCATGCCGAGGGTCGCCGCCAGAAAATGTACCGCGCTGGCGACCTCCCCGCTCAGTGGCAGGGTGTCCAGCGCCAGCAGCAGACGGCCAATGGCGTTTTTCCCCAGCTCCGGGGTGCTGCCGTGGGCACTTTCGCCTTCGGCCTCCACAAAAAGACCATAATCCGTGGCAGTGAACCGCACCTGCGGGGCACTGAGATTCGCAAGACGCTGCGCCAGCTCCCGGGGACAGGCCAGCTTGGCACAGGCGTGCGCCGGAACGACGTTGGGGGCAGTTCCGCCGTGAATGGACAGGAGACGGACGTCGCCGGTCTGAACATTGGCGTGGGAAAAGGTCACATTGATAATGCCCTTTTCGCCGTTGATGACCGGATATTCGCCGTCCGGGGTGAAGCCCATGACGGGTATCTCGCCGCCGTTTCCAAGGTAGTATTTGATATCGTCGGAACCGGCTTCCTCGTTGCAGCCGAACAGGATCCGGATACGGCGGCGGATGGGGAGTCCGGAATCCCGCAGAGCGGTCAGAGCGAACAGGGAGGCAATGGCGGGGCCTTTGTCATCCGTGGCGCCTCTGCCCCAGATTTTCCCGCCCCGCAGTTCGCCGCCGAAGGGGTCACAGCTCCAGCCGTCCCCGGCGGGAACAACATCCAGATGCCCCAGAACGGCGACCATTTCGTCGCCCTCGCCGTATTCGCACCAGCCCAGATGACCGTCCATATTTTCCGTGCGGAAGCCCAACTCCCGGGCGGTGTTCAGCACATGGACAAGGCTTTCCCGGACGGAAGCACCGTAGGGCGCGCCGTCCTCCGCTTCGCCCTGAACACTGGGGATTTGAATATTCTGCCGCAGCGTGGAAAGAAGCTGAGGCTTTAACGCATCAACGCAAGCACGCAATTCCATAGAAATTCCTCCAATCACATTTCCCTGAGCAGCTCCACAAGATGTTCAGGGGTCTGGGCAATGGCCTTTGCACCGGCGGCTTCCATGTCCGCCGTTTCGCCGTAGCCCCAGGCAACGCCGACGGTGGGAATGCCGTGGGCGGCGGCGCCGATTACATCAAACTTGGTGTCGCCCACCATGACCATATTGTCTGCCCGGCCGTTCTGCGCCAGAAGGTAGGCGATGACCTCGCTTTTGGAAGAGCGGGACTCGTCCAAAGTACCGCCGCAGACCGTGTCAAAGTAGCCGGCAAGGTTAAAATGCCGCAGTACCCGGTTTGCCATTTCCTCTGGCTTGGAGGTGGCGACGCAGAGCTTGTAGCCGCTCTGCTTCAGTTCTTCCAGCGCCTCCCGAATGCCGGGGTAGGGGACGTTTTCATAAATGCCGATGGGATTGTAGCGGCTGCGGAAAACGGTTACGCCTTCATCAAGCTTCTGCTTCGGGACGCCGTACCGCGCCAGAGAATCGTGAAGGGGAGGCCCTACGACACTGCGCAGCTCCGCTTTCGGAGGAATGGGCAGGCCGAAATGCTCCAGGGCAAAGACAACGCAGTTGATAATACCCTCACCGGAATCCGTCAAAGTACCGTCCAGGTCGAAAAGAATGACTTTTTGTTCCATGTTGAGACCCTTTCTGTGTTTTCCGGATTATAGCACACTTTTTTCCGCTTCTCAAGAGTATTTTCAAACTGTCTCATTGCATCGGACGCCGTAATGGATTATACTGAACGCAGGAGGCGGTATATATGGCAAATGAAGAAAAGAAAGATTTCAACGCCATGCTGCACGACAGCAAGGACATGCCCAAATTCCAGACCATCACGGACGAGAAAAGCATTGAAAAATACGGCGGAAACAGAATGTACTTTGCACCGCCCATCGATTACGACCGGGTAATGCGAGAAGTCCCGTATGGCAAAGTGACCACGGTCGGGGAGATACGGGACTATTTCGCAAAATTGAGCGGCGCGGACTTTACGGAACCCATCACGGCGGGGATTTTTGTGTCCATTGCCGCGTGGGCGAGCTATCAGCGCTCAGCGGATGAAACGCCCTATTGGAGAACGCTGAAAGCCAATGGGGAACTCAATGAAAAATATCCCGGCGGTATCGAAGCGCAGAGGCAAAAGCTGGAAGCGGAGGGACACACCGTTATTCAAAAGGGACGCAAAAACATACGCTGCTATGTGAAGGACTACGAAAAAGTCCTGTTCGATTTGAAATAGACCATTACAAAAAGCGGCGGGCGTACCCGCACTTGCGGCAGAGTTCCTCTGCCGCTTTTTTCCGGGCAAAGCCCTGATAAATCGCCTTTGCGCGGGGCGTTTCCCAGATTTCTTCCAGCGTCGTCTCAAACAGATTTCCCAGAGCAATGTCGCCCTCATGGTCAAGACAGCAGGGGACAACGGTGCCGTCGCACAGTACGCCAACCTGATCCCGCAGCCCGTGGCAAAAGGCGCGTTCTCCGCCGTCGGGGGCGGAGAGGTCAGGCCAGTCGAATTTGTCGCCGTATTCCAGATAGACACGTTGGGCGATCTGCGTGCCCCGGGGCTGCACGTCCCATGGAGTGGGGAACGCCCGTTCCATGGCGCTGAGAATTTCCGGGTTTCGCTGTTCCGCACCGCCGCCGTTCCACAGGCGGTAAACGACCAGAAATTCCCCCTCCGCCGCCTGTCCGAAGGAAAAGCACCGGGAAAGGTACGTTTCAAAGGGAACGGAAAGGTCGTTTGCTTCGAAGGCGTGGAGAGAAATATTTACCTTGTGAAGCGCAGGGGCATTCAGCAGAATTTCTCGCTTTTCTTCCAGCAGAGTCCCGTTGGTGGTGAGAATGACCCTGAAGCCCGCTTTCCCCGCAAGACGAAGAAATTCCGCAAGCTCAGGATGGCACAGCGGCTCGCCCATCAGGTGAAAGTAAAGATAATCCGTCCACGGGCGCAGCTTCGGCAGGAGGGTGGCGAACTCATCCACCGTCATGAACCGCTTCTCCCGCCGGGTGCCGGGGCAGAACGTGCAGTGCAGATTGCAGACGTTGGAGATTTCCAGATAGATTTTTCTCAGCCGCTTCATTCCGTCACTTCCTTTTCTAAAAGCATACCACAAAATGGGGATTCCCGCAATACGGCTAATTTTGCTTTACCGCTGGATTTCCCCCAAATTCGACATGGCCTTCATGGTAAACTGATGGCAAACGCGGCAGAAACCTGCCGTCATGGGGAGGAAATGGGGGATATGAAGGTCTCGTTCAAACGGGCGGCGGCTGGCTTGGCGGCGCTGGCTGCCGCAGCTTCGGGGGCGCTGCTGCTGAGCGCCCGGGCGGCGGAGGACGGCTATGTGCTGCACATCAACAAGGATGCTTACGTCTGCGCGTCCCCCTTCGTGGCGGACTATACGCTTACCGGGGAGGACGGGCAGACGGTTTTCTCCGGCGAGGATTTTGTGGAGGTCTACCATCTGACTGCCGACGGGGCAGGGGAGCAGAACGTGTCCATCGCCGCCTATTCCGTCAATCCTGACGCGGAAACGCCGGAAAAGACGGGCTACCGGCGGGTTGGATTGGAGGACAGTGGCTGCTTTTCCGCCGAAACGGCTGGAAAGCTCCGGGCGGTTGTGCAGTGGTCATACCCCCACAAGGATGTGTCCGCCATTCAGGCGGCAGCCAATCCATGGCTGCAAAGTCACGGGCTTCCTGAAATACGACATCTGCAAAGCGGTGAAGCAGTCCTCGCGGCGCAGCTTGCCATCTGGGAGCTGACGAATCAGGGAAAGTTCACCGTCAACGAATACCTCTCCGGCTGGGAGGACATGACCACGCCGGGATGGCGGAACTATCTGAGAAAGGTTACGAACGCCGACGTTTCCTGCGAGCCGCTGACGGAGGATTCGGCGGCGAATGTTGCGGGGCTGTGCCGGTATCTGTGCAGCCTGAAACCTGCCGCGCCGGGGTGCGAAACGGTGTCGGATGCGACGCTGCAAGACCCGGTTTACACGGCGGTTAAGGAGCAGGACGGCAGCTATACCGTCACGGTAAGCGTGGACATTCAGACGACGGTTGGGTCGCTGGACGCGCTGACCCTCAGCGCCGACTGCGGCGGTCAGGTCAAGGAGCAGACCGTGACCGAGGCCGGAAGCTGCACGGTTTCCTTTTCCGGCCTTACGGACAGGCCGGAGGTGACGCTGGAGATCACCGGGACCCAGCACGGCGGCGACGTTTATCTGTTTGAGGGAGAAAACCACAGGCTGCTGGGGTTCGACGACAGCATATTGCCGGTTCATGGCAAGCTGCTGGTGAAACCGGACTGCATTCTGAATATTACCGAATGCGCGGAAACCAGCGGCCTGCCGCTTGCCAATATCCGCTTTGACCTGTACCGCGCAGCGACCCGGGAGCAGCTGGAAAACGGGGATTTTTCCCTCAGTTCCATATCTGACGAAGCGGCCATGAAGGATTATCGGACGCCCGGAAATCTTGTGACGATCCTGACCACGGACATTCACGGCCTTGCATCCTATAATTTTACGGCGAGCGATCAGCCGGAGGGCGTGTATCTGGTCGTCCAGCGCACGGAAAGTGAAGCGGCAGAGGTTTCCGCGCCCTTTTTCCTTGTGGTTCCCGGAGTCGGCGGCGATGGCGGGAACGCTTACACCCTGAATGTCAGGCCGACCGGCACATTGGAAACCACGCCGGTCGCCGAAGTGAATGTAGCCGAAATCGGCTGCACCAGCGGCAGCTTTGACGTGGGGCAGTTACATACATGGATTCTGCGGGCCAGCGTCCCGGCGGGCATCCGGGCGGCGCAAAAGTACACCATCACAGGCAATTTTGACGAGCATCTGACACTGGAAGACTCAGCGCCGTCCGTCACCCTGCTGACCAGAGCAGGAGCGGAAATTGATCTCACCGAAAGCGACCACTATGTTATATCACACAGCGAAGGAAACGGGAAAATAAGCGTTTCTCTAACTCCTGCCGGCATGGCCTATGCGTCGGCCAATCAGGGGGAAGGGGAGTGTACACCGGAAATCCGGGTACGCTTTCAGGCATCGATCAGGGAAAACGCCGGACTTGACGCCCCCATCCCGTGCAGCGCGTCGGTCAGCTACCTGAATTCCGCGGGCGTATTCTATGAAGCGCAGTCCGAAGCCGGGGAAGTGCATACAGGCGGAATCCATCTTTTCGTCTCCGACGAAGCGGGGCAGCCACTCAGCGGCGCGGCGTTCCGGCTGGTCAGAGCGGAGGACGAAAACACAGCCCTGAAGAATGGGACGGAGACAAACGCCGCGTTCGTAAATTTCCTCACAGGCAGCGGCGGGAAGCCGGTTTCCGAGGTAACGACCGGCGAGGATGGCAAGGCATTCCTCTGGGGCGTGGCATATGGCCGCTACTATCTGGTGCAGACGAAAGCGCCGGATGGGAAGGACAAGCTCAGTCAGCCCGCCGCCGTCACCGTCAGTGCGTCCAGCCATTTAACGGCGCAGGACGGCTGGCAGGACGCCCGCGGCATGACCGTTGACAACACGGTGAACCTTGTCAACCGGGAAGAAACCCTTCCGAAGACGGGGGACGTGAGCGCGGTGGTGTTCGTCGTAGCGGGGAGTATCCTGATCGGGGCGATTTGCGCGCTGATTCTGGAACTCGTTTTCCGAACAGCAAAAAGAAGAATCAGACGGTGATTCACCTCCGGCAAGAAAAATAGCGAATTATTTGAAGCAGGCATTGATACTATTTCCTGATTAAAATCTTAATTTTAATCAGGAAGGCATCGCCTGACGGCGCTGCCGGTTTTGTGATTTATAAGGAAAGAAATCACAAAACAAGTCTCATATGAACTCCATGCCCTTCGGGCAATTAAAATCTTTTTTAAAGATTTTAATTGGAGTTCAGTATGAATGCCTTTGCCGCCGAAAAGTGCGGAAAATGAGCGTTTATAGCGAAAAATCCCCCGGACATTTGTCCGGGGGATTGGCTGTATACAGGGGGTATCTTTCCGAGAAGCTCGAATCGTCCTTACTTTTCAAACACCTTCGCTACGTCTTCCAGTAAGTCCCGAATGTTCAGGTGCTGGGGGCAGATGTCTTCACACTGGCCGCACTTGAGGCAGTCGGAGGCTTTCGCGGCGTTCTTGGTGCGGACGTCTTGGTAGTAATAGTCGCTGTTCCAGTCGTGGAACTGCTTTTTTGTGTTCATGCAGGCGAACAGGTCGGGAATGGGAATGCCCTGAGGGCAGACCTCGGTGCAGTAGCGGCAGCCGGTGCAGGGAATCAGACCCTGTCCCCGGAAAATCGCGCAGACTCTGGCAATGGCCATCCGCTCTTCCTCGTTCAGCGGCTGAAAATCCTTCATAAAGCCGCAGTTATCCGCCATCATTTCCGTGCTGCCCATGCCGGACAAAACCATCCGGATGCCGGGGAAGCTGGCCGCGAAGCGAATGGCGTAGCTGGCGTTGGAGCCACCGTGAAGCCCATCCAGCACCTTCTGCGCGTCCTCCGGCAGATTCACCAGAGAACCGCCCTTCACCGGCTCCATGACGATGACGGGCTTGCCGTGCTTGCAGCAGACCTCGTAGCACTTCCGGGATTCTACGGAGGTGTCCTCGTAATCGACGTAGTTAAACTGAATCTGGACGACTTCAATTTGGGGATATTCGGTGAGGATTTGATCAAGAACCTCGGCTTTATCGTGGAAGGAAATGCCGAAATGACGAATTTTTCCCTCGTCCCGCAGCTCCATGACCGTTTCATAGGCGTGCATCTGCTTGTACTTGGCAAACAAATCCTTATTCTGGGCGTGCATCAGGTAAAAATCGAAATAATCTACGCCGCAGGCTTCCAGCTGCTTCTGGAAGAAGGGACGGATGTCCTCGTTTTTCTCAATGTAGTGGCCGGACAGCTTGTTGGTAAGGATGTAAGCTTCCCGGGGATAGCGGGAGGTCAGGCACTTTTTCAGCGCGATCTCGCTCTGGCCGTCAAGATAGCCGTGGGCGGTGTCAAAATAGTTGAAGCCGTTCGTGAGAAACATGTCCACCATTTTGCTGGTTTCTTCAAAATCCACTTCCTTGCCCTTCATGGGAAGGCGCATACAGCCGAAACCAAAATTTTTCTTCACTTCGTCAAAACAGGATTGCATATTGGGATTCCTCCTTGATTTTCCGGTATTTTTCATATACCACAAGTATATCATCCGATAGTAACAATCGGTCAATTGGCAATTTCTACAAATATTGCGGCGGGTTTTCTATGCGGCCTGCTTTGTTTTAGCAATTTTGCGGATCAGACTTTCGTGCATAACGGCCATGAGCACCAGAATCACCAGCAGATACGCAGGCAGCAGCGAAACGGAAATATGCTGGGCGAGCAGGCCGAACAGCGGCGGCATCAGGCAGGTGCCCACATAGGCGCAGGCCATCTGAACGCCGATGATTGCCTGAGACCTGTCCGCACCGAAATGCGCCGGGGTTGAGTGGATGATGCAGGGGTAGATCGGCGCACAGCCAAGGCCGATGACAACAAAACCCACCAGAGAAGCGGTCGCCCCGAGGGGCAGAAACAGAATAATCACGCCGCACCCGATCAGCCCCTGCCCGAGACGAACCATCTGGGTATCGTTCAGCTTCATGGTGACAAAGCCGCTGATGGCACGACCAGCGGTAATGCCGATGAAGAACATACTGGCGAAGGAGGCGGCAGTCTCCGGGAGGACGCCCTTGTGGAGCGTCAGGTAGCTGCTTGCCCACAGTCCGGCGGTCTGCTCCACGGCGCAGTAGCAGAAGAAGCAGGCCAGAACCTCTTTCACGCCGGGAATCCGCAGGATTTCTTTCAGGGAAAGGGGCTTCGCTTCCGTCTCGTTTCCCGAGGTATCCACGACCTTGGGGCGCTTCTTCCAGAGTGGCAGGCTGAAAATGAGCACCACGGTCAGCACCAGCTGAATCACGGAGATGGTGCGGTAGCCTGCGTTCCATGTGCCGCCGCTGGTCATGACATAGCCCATGATGTACGGGCCGGAGGCGGCGCCCACGCCCCACATGCAGTGCAGCCAGCTCATGTGCTTGCTCTTGTAGTGCAGCGCCACGTAGTTATTCAGGGAAGCGTCCACGCTTCCCGCGCCCAGCCCGTAGGGAACCGCCCACAGGCAGAGTTGCCAGAAGGCATTGCTGACGGAAAATCCCCACAGCGCTACGGCGGTCATGGCCACGCTGACGGCCGTGACCTTCCCCGTACCCAGCCGCCGGGTCAGCCGGTCGCTTTGCAGGCTGGAAACGATGGTTCCCAGCGCAACAATCATGGAAATGATACCGGCATAGGAAACCGGCACATCGAGCTGGGGATATATGGTCGGCCACGCGGAACCGAGCAGGGAATCCGGCAGTCCCAGACTGATGAAGGACAGATAAATGATGATGAGCAGAAGTTGAAACATGGTAAAAACCTCCGGGCTTCTCTTATATCTTGGGCAGCACCGCACAATTCGGCAAGAAGTCTCAGGCAGGATTTTTGTTCCAATTCAAAGTTCCGAAAATGGAGGAATACTGTATGTATTTCCCATTTTCGGAACTGCGGAAGTGGAGCAAAAAGACGGATGAGACTCGCAGACGCAATTGTGCGGTGTCGCCCTTGTATAATACAGCCGAAACGCGCTTGACGCAATCGCTATACCGCCGTATAATATAACAAAACAGACAAGGAGCGCTTTTATGGGACTTCAAAATTGCGGACTGAACATTGACGCGGCCAGACGGGAACTGAATCCTCACGGGACGTCGGAATTTCCCTGTGCCGGGTATTTGTGCCGTCTCAGCGACCTTCCCACGGACGCTATCATCTGGCACCGGCACGAGGAGCTGGAGATCATTTACATTCAGGAAGGCACAATGAAGCTGCTGGTTCCCGGCGAGGAATACCATCTGGTGAAAGGGGAGATTGCCCTCATCAACAGCGACATCCTCCATTACGCCATCGGCGCCCCATTCTGCGAGCTGCACTCCGCCGTGTTTTCCCATGTTCTGGTTTCCGGCGGAAACACGACCGCCTTTTACAAAAAATATGTCTACCCGCTGCTGGCGTTTCCCGGCTTCACGGTCTGGCGCACGGGGAGACAGGATTTGGCCGAAGACTTTCAGGCTGCTTTTTCCGCGCTGGAAACGGATGCCTTCGCCTGCGAGTTTACGGTCAGGGAGCGGCTTTCCAGAATTTTGCTGAGCTGCTTTCAGGCGTTCGCGCCCCAGCTTCCCACCCAAAGGTCAGAAAAAAATACGGACACCGTCCGCATTGAAAGAATGTTGGAATATATCCATACCCACTATTTTGAGCCCCTCCAGCTCAGCGACATTGCGCAGGCGGCCGACTTAAGCGAACGGGAGTGCCTGCGGTGCTTCAACCGTACCATCGGCGATACGCCGGTGCAGTATCTATTGAAGCACCGGCTGCTGCGCAGCGCCGCAATGCTGCATTCCATGCCATCGGCAAGCATTGCGGAAATTTCGGCAAAATGCGGCTTCGACCATCCCAGCTATTACACCAAACAGTTCCGCCGCTTTTACCAATGCACGCCCAGAGACTACCGGAGTCAGCGCGTCTAGAAGGGGAGCGCGTCACCCGTTTTCCGGAAGCTTGTCCCCGATATACTGAAATCGCGGCCCATGATAGCCGTCCCGGTCTACGGTCTCGTTCCACATGGCGGCGGGACGCACCCACAGGCCGTACTCGCCGTACAGTGCACGGTAGACCACCATCGGCTCCCGGGTTTCCGAATGGGTCGCGGTTCCGAGAACCTCGTAAAGATTGCCCTTGAAATGCCGGTAAAGGCCAATTTTGATATCCATAATAATCCCTTCTAAAGAAGCGCGCCGGAGGAAACTCCGGCGCGCAATATTGTGTTATCAGCCTGCCTTGGGAACGTTGTTGCCTCTTGCGGTCATGTCCACGACCATGTTGGGATCGAATAGCCCCTTGTCGGTGAACCGCTCCTTGTACCAGACCATGGTCTCACCCGTGACCATCAGACGCTTCTGACGGACGTAGGTGTTGTTCACCTCGGTGCTGGGATCTTTACTGTTGGAAATGAAGTAGCGGAAACCGGTCTGATACATGACGTTGAAGGATGTGCCGGTGTAGTCGGAAAGGTCACTGGCCTGGGCGAAGACGAAGGTGTCCAGATCGCCGATAATGGGCTTGATCTGCTGCGTCCAGCTCTGCAGGTCGGCGGTAATGCCTGCGGAGTTCATATCCCGGTACTTGCCGTTTTCGTAGGTGTAGCATGCCAGACGGTAGCCCTTGGCCTTCAGCGCTTCCACGATGGCAATAGCGCCGGCCTTTTCCTGCTCATAGAAGTCGTTGCCCTTGGTGCTGACGTAGGAAGTGTTGCAGCGGTAGCCGAAGATGCCCTGACTGCCGGTCACGGCCAGAATGGCGCGGGCACCGCGATAGGAGAAGTCAGGATGGGCTTTGATGAAGTCCTCCAGAATGGGGACAAAATCGTAATTGCCGGTCAGGGTGTTATTGGAGCTGTCGATATACTGAGCCTTGATATCGCCGTTTTCATCCAGAACCAGCTTGTTGGCAAAGCCCGCGCCGCCGGCATCGGCCACGCCGTCTTTGTTGCTGTCAACCATGTACTCGAAGTAGTTGACCATGGTCTCGGTGAGCATAAGAGGCTTCTTCCCCTGAGGGAGGAAAATGGACTTGGCCTCGAACTGATCGGTTCCGGAAACGGTCTGTCCGACATTCACGAAGTCGTCAAAATCCACCAGTACGTAGTTGTTGGCGTAGAGCTGCTCCAGAATCTTGGAGAACTCGTCGATGGTGACAAAGTTCTGATTGTACTTTCCGCCAAGCTCCTTGTCGTTGAAGGCGCGGGCGGGGTCAGCAATCAGCACGTGGAAGCTGAGGTTGGGAATCTGGGAATAATCCTTGTACTCAACCAGAGAATTCATTGCGTTGACGTACTCCGCGCGCTTTGTGCTCATATCGGGATAGTTTGCAATATCCGGGAAGGAATCCAGCTTCTCAATGGCACCCTCATAATCATAGTTGGCGGCCAGCTCGGCGGCCTCGTCCATAATCCGCTGATATTCTTCCTCCGCCGCTTGGGCATTGCTGATAGAAGCCTGAATCTCATTCTGCTTGATGGCGTCGTTGACCCGCTTCTTCTCAATGGCGTTGGAGATCGCGCCGATGACGAAGGAGAGGATCAGGATCAGACACACGCAGGCGATCAGCGGGGGCAGGTAGACCTCCTTGAAGATCTGCGATTTGGTCTTCCTGCGCCGACGCCGGGGATTGGCGGGGTCTACAGGTGCTTCCAGCGCTTCCTTATTCGTCAGGGGAGCAAAGTAAAGGTCATACAGCTTGGTGAAGACGTTGGGCTTCGCTTCCTTCGGCTCCTTTGGCTTGCGCTCACGGGGCGGTTTGGAGGCCTTTTCAGGCTTTTCCTTCCGGCGGCGGGCAGGCTTGTCCTCGACTTCCTCATCCGGGTAGTCGTCTTCATCCTCCGGCTCGTCATGGAAATCGGCGTCATCCTCGGGCGCGGACTGGAAGTCGGAATCATCCTCCGGTGCGGCCTGCGTCTGATCGTCCTCGTCGTCCAGAAATTCCGTCCCATCAAAGTCCGAGTCGTCCTCCTGCTTGTTGGTGCCGAAATCGTCATGCTCCTGAGAATTGCGGCGAACGGCCTTGGGGGACAGAATATCGTCCAGATCAAGCTCGTCAACGGTCTCATCGGAATCCTCGTCCAGACCCAGACCACTGAGATCCAGCTCGTCGTCGTATCCGTCGGCGACGGTCTCATCCAGCTGGTCGCCGCCGGAAGGCACGTCGTCAAATTCGGAAAGATCTATATCTGCGCCGTCTTCGCCGTCCAAAAATGCCTTGGGGTCGAAGTCGTCATCATCGAAATGGAAATCCGTGTCGAAATCGTCCTTAGCCATAGTTCATCCCTGCCTTTATGGTATAGTCAATAGTATTCTACCATCGACAAAGAAAAAAAGCAAGGGAAATCGGAAGAAAAGGTAAAAAAAGAGAAAACGGTCGAACCCCCGGTGTTCTGCCCGATAAAATGAATGCGCGGAAGCCCCCTGCTGGTAAGACAGTAAAATTCAAATTTCTTGGAACAGGCATGATTTCGGTCATGCCTGTTCCGCTTTTAGCAGCTCATCCACGGGGATGTAGCCCACGAGATCATATTCGATATGTACCTTCTGTCTGCGCTTGCCGCTGGACTTGTCTGGCGCATCTACATAGATATGCAGTCCAGTTTCCTCCTGCACCTCACGAATCACGGCATCCGTAAAGGATTCTCCCGACTCTATATGACCTCCGGGGAATGTGATGCCCGGCCAGTCCCGCTTTTTCCGGTCGATCACGACAACTCGGCTGCCATCACAGATCATGCACATATTTGTAAACTCAACCGTTTCAAACATCACATTAACCTTTCATAAATCCGCAGCAACCGATTTCGGAAAATTCATAGAACCCCATCGACTTGTAAAAAGCAATGGTTTTCGGCGTGTTGTCTGTTGCCAACTGAATCTGGCGAACATGGCTGTATCGGCTCAGAATGGCTTGTAAGAGTGCAGAGCCGAAACCTTTTCGCTGATGCTCCGGAAACACCAATATGTCTTGCACAAACACGATGGTATGACCATCGCCCACAGTGCGAATGATACCAAGAAGCTGATCACCCTCATAAGCGGCAAGGGTCAGCATAGAGCTTTCAAAGCCTTTACGCAGTACCTCCGGCTGATCGGTGTAGGCCGTCCAGCCAACACTCGTGTATAAGCGCAGAATCTCTGATTCGTTGTAAGTTTTATATTCTCTGATTTCCATATTAAGTAACCTCCATTCGAATTTTACGGAAACTGTTACTTGTCTCTGCGCAATCTCATGGTCTGTCCTCCTCGCTGTTGAATGCAAATATCAAAGTAATTATACCACCAAGACACAAGCTTTTCCACCCTTTTCGTTATCCTTGCTTTACAGCGCAAAAAACAGGTGATTCTCAACCCTTAGATGTAAAAACAGGCGGCATCCAACCGAAGTTGAATGTCGCCTGTTTTGTCCAATCCTGTTTCGCAGTTGCCGATTTCGTAATTCTCTCAAATTACTGCCTTATCGGCACCCGCCGGACTTCCCGCTGTTTTTGGGGAAGTCCGCGCGTGAAAAAATCGGGGGGAACTATACGTAGCGGATGGAAATTTCGCCGAAGCTGGCATCGCAGTTGACGTGGATGACCTCTGCCGCATCGTCATCCGGTGCGCCGGAAACCGATACGCTTGCAAACGCGGCGCTCTTGGTCGGCTCCACCCGGAAGTGGCCGGGGACGATCAGCACCAGCTCGCCGAAGGCGCAGTTCAGATCGACGGTGCAGTTTTCGCCGAGATGCTCACATTTCTGAAGATCAACGGACAAACTGCCGAAGCTCACGTCCGCGCTGCCACCGCCCAGCGTGGGCAGGAGGATGGTGTAGTGGTTCTCGCCGAAGGCTGTGTCGCAGTCAAAGAAATTGCCGGTGCAGGTGCAGTGCTCTTTTTTGCGGCCGCCGTTTCTGGTGGGGTGGAAGGAAAAGCAGCCGCTGTTGTGCGTGCCGTTTTTCGACTTGCGAAGAGTGTCCACCAGCAGACTGCCGCCGAACAGCAGCAGAAGAACCGGCAGAAGAAACTCCCGCCCCAGTCGGAAGGGGGCAAAGTTCAGATTGCTCATCAGAAAATACAGTCCGAACAGGGAGCAGCCCAGCCGGAAGAAGGAAAATCGGGGAAACAGCCCGAAAATGCCGAACACCAGAAGCGCCGACGGCCAGACTACGTCCCAGAGCTTCGCGTGGAAGTTCAGAAGATAGGATGTCAGCATGATGCCGCCCACCAGTAAAATCCAGATGGCAAGGCCGATGCCGCCTTTCTTTCCGTCGTCCAGAGACAGTTCCCATGTCATTTCCGGATGTACGTCGTTTTCTTCCCCGTCCGCCGGGACGATCTCGGCGGGGTGAACCTCTTTCCGTTCGACCCCCAGCAGCTCGTCAGTGGAGATGCCGAAAATCTCCGCCAGCTTCGGCAGTGCGCCGATGTCCGGGCAGGACTGGTCATTCTCCCATTTGCTCACGGCCTGCGCGGTGACGCCCATCAGCTCCGCAAGGGCGTCCTGAGTCAGTCCCAGACGCTTGCGGTGGAAGACGATCCGCTTTCCCAATGTTTCTTCCATATTCTATTGATCTCCTTTTCCTTAAATGAAGTACATGGCAGGGCGTTTTGCCTTGCCGGAAGGGTATCCGTCGTTGCAACTGCCTATATCATGCCATAATCGGGACGAAAAAGCTATAAAATGTTCGTTAATATGGGAAGAATTTTTTCCCAACCGGCGGTTGAAATGGACTCAACCACTGGTTGCGGGCGGTTTTGCTTGCAATAACGGCTGGAATGTGGTATCCTTTTCCGTAGAAAACGGAGGGAATGACATGGAAAAAATAACCAGCTTTACCATTGACCACATCAAATTGCAGCCGGGTCTGTACGTCTCCCGGAAGGATAAGGTGGGGGCGGAGACGGTGACGACCTTCGACCTGCGCTTGACGAAGCCCAACGACGAGCCGGTGATGAACACCGCCGAAGTGCATACCATCGAGCATCTTGCGGCAACCTACCTGAGAAACGAGCCGACATGGAAAGACAAGGTGCTTTACTTTGGCCCCATGGGCTGCCGGACGGGTTTTTACCTTCTGCTGACCGGGGACTATACGTCCAAAGACGTTGTTCCGCTGGTGCTGGACTGCTTCCGCTTCATCCGGGACTACCGGGGAGAGGTGCCGGGGGCAAGCCCGAAGGATTGCGGCAACTATCTGGACATGAACCTGTCCATGGCAAACTATTGGGGCAGAAAATACGCTGCGCTGTTGGAGAACATTGACGACAGTCGGCTGGTTTACCCGGAATAAGGAGAAAACAATGACGAAATTAGGAATTATTGGCGCGATGGATGTGGAGGTTGAAACACTGCTTTCCGAAATGGAGCAGGTGGCCTCCATAAAGAAAGCGGGCAGTACCTTCCACGAGGGCGTGTTGATGGGGCTTCCCGTGGTACTGGTGCAATGCGGCGTGGGCAAAGTCAACGCGGCGCTGTGCGTGCAGATCATGTGTGACTGCTTTGGCGTGACCCATCTGGTGAACACCGGTATTGCGGGGTCTCTTTGCGCGGAGCTGGATATCGGCGATCTGGTGGTGAGTCGGGACGCCATGTATCACGACTTTGACTGTACCCATTTCGGCTATCCCTTCGGTAAGGTTCCGGGGATGGATGTCATCGCGTTTCCTGCCGACGACACGCTGCTTGGCTGCGCATTCGCGGCGGCGGAGGCGGTGAATCCGGGTCACACCCGGGTGGGCAGAGTCGCCAGCGGCGACCAGTTCGTGGCCGACCCGGCGGTGAAGGAGAAAATCGTGGCAAACACCCGGGGACTGTGTACGGAAATGGAGGGCGCGGCCATCGCCCAGACGGCCTACCGCAACAGCGTTCCCTTCGTCATCCTCCGCGCCATCTCCGACAAAGCGGACGACAGCGCGGAAATGGACTATCCTACATTCGAAAAAATCGCCGCCCACCGCTGTGCCGAGGTCACCTGCAGGCTGGCAAAGCACCTGCACGAAGCGGAAATGATGAATTGATTGTATTCTCCGGGGAAAGCTACCTCCGGAGGGATTCAACATGACGGAAAAACAATACGGCGCTCTGGTGGCGCGGATGGCGCCCAAATCGCCCATGTGGCGAGACTGCCTGAACGCTTTCTGGATTGGCGGGCTGATCTGTGTGGTCGGGCAGATATTCATGAACTGCTACGGCGCCTGGGGACTGGAAAAGCAGGACGCCGGTACGGCCGCGTCCATGACGCTGGTGGCGCTGTCCGCGCTGCTGACGGGTCTGAGCGTGTACGACGACATCGCCAAGCATGCGGGAGCCGGTACGCTGGTGCCAATCACAGGATTTGCCAACGCCATCGCCGCCCCGGCCGTGGAGTTCAAGACCGAAGGCTTCGTTCTGGGCGTGGGCGCAAAAATGTTCACCATCGCGGGGCCGGTGATCGTGTACGGCTTGGCCGCAAGCGTGGTGTATGGGTTTATTTACTGGCTGTATACGATTCTATAAGAAGAGGCGCTGTCATCCGAAGTAAGGTGACAGCGTTTTTTCGTTCCCGCGCAAAAAAGCGTTTTTGAAAAATTCGCCGTATTATGGGTATGACCGGTCAAGAAAAAAGTGAGGTGACGCCCGTGAAGGATAAAGCCGTGATCGAAGCAATCGCCCGCCGGGACGAGCAGGCGGTGAGCGCGGTCATCGATAAATACTCCCGTCTGCTCTGGCCGATCGCCGGGGCGGTGCTGGAGAAGGTCGGGTGCGCTCAGGATGTGGAAGAATGTGTCGCGGACACGTTCATCTACCTTTGGGAGCACCCGGAAAAATTTGACCCCGAGAAGGGAAGCCTGAAAAGCTGGCTGTGCATCGTGGTGAGAAGCCGCGCCATTGACCGCTTTCGGGAGATCACCCGCCGGGGCGTGCTTCCGCTGGAAGAGGCCGTTCTGGCGCAGACCCTTGGTCTACAGGAGGAAGCCATGCGCAAGGAGACCCGGCGGGAGCTGCTGGAAACGGTGAATTCTCTGGACGAGCCGGGGCGGGAAATTCTGGTGCGGCGGTATTATTACGACCAGAAGCCGCGGCAGATCGCGTTGGCATTGGGAATGACGGTGAAGCAGGTGGACAACTCCCTGTACCGCAGCAAGCGTCTGCTCAGGGAAAAGCTGTCGGAAGCCTGGGGAGGTGCGGAATGAATCGATTTACCAAGAAAAATTTACATAATATCCGGCAGACATTTGAAGAAAAAACCGGTGTTAATCTGAATGAGGGACGTCCGGCGTCTCCGAAGAAAACAACATATCTGCTGTTGGCGGCGGCGCTCTGCGCGCTTCTGCTGGCGTCCTGCGCCCGGACGCTGTTTTCGGGGCTTAACGGGGACGATCTGTCCCTGAAAGGAACCTATCTTGGGGACGGGATCGTTTCCATAGAGGTGGTGAACCGGTCTGATAAGTCGCTGGAATTCCAGAAGCAGGTGAAGCTCATGGGCTGGCGGAACGGGGAAGTGGAGCCTTTGCCCGGAGGAACGGTGCGCGTCGAGAATACCCGCTTCCCGGCGCATTCCGGCGGCACCATGCTGGTGGATTTGTCGGAAGCCTACGACATCAAGGCACTGGAAAACGGCACGTGGGGAACGCGGGATGAGACCGGCTACTATCTGGTTCTGACAAATCATGATTTCCTGTTCGGCCACGACTGGATGTGTTTCTTCCACTTTTCTGAGCCTGCGGAGGAAACAATGCCAACAGCGCCGGAGACGCCGCCCGAACCGGCACCGGCGCAGAATCTGGACGGCATTACCGACGATCTGAAATCCTACTTTGAGGACACCTATCTGGACGAACCGCCGACAATGACACAGGCGCATTTCGAGTATCAGCAGAAGGTGCAGGAGCTTCTGGCGCAAACGAATGGGACGCTCGTTCACCCGGTCGATCCCCATGTTTTCGTCCAGACGCCCCGGGAACAGGTGTTCGACGAGACGCTGCCCGCAGAAATCCAATATCAGGTGGTGATTCAGCAATACCATTCCCTTGACGCATTCAACCGGATGGTGGGCGCGGCGTTTTCCGGAACGGGCAGCGACCAGTCCCTGCAAATCATGGCGGCGCTCCCGGAATATCAGGAGCAGACGGACGGCGGGCAGTGCATCCCGGTGGTTTACCTGTTCGTGTACGAACGTGCCGCGCTGACGGCGGAGAACCCGTATGCGTTCATCTATGGAAACATCATCCCGTTTTCCCGGATGGAGCAGGACAAGGTGTACGAGGACGACCGGTACGTGATCTACGACATGACCGACCTGTTCTACACCGATCTGGATGCGTATCTGGACGATTTTGTGGGCGTTATGAAGGGCAAAGTCAGTCTGTACTTTGACGAACAGATTCGCCGCCGGGTGCATAATGTGTACGATTATTTCCGGGACGCGCAGACGCTTTCCGGACTGATCGAAAATCATCAGGCGGAGATGGAGACCATGGGGCATAACGGATAACAAATGATCCCGGCGCGAAAAGCGCCGGGATGCTGTTATTTTTTCAGGACTTCCTTCACGGTCAGAATGTTTTCCTCCACGGTGAAGCGGATATCGTACCCGGCGAAAGACAGTCCGTAGACGCGCTCCGGGCTTCGCTGGTAGGATGGCCGGGGGTCGTGGGACAGAACGCCGATGGCGGCGTCCCGCTTGTCCTCCGGGAGCAGGGACAAAAGCGCGGGCGGGAAGCTGACGTTCAGCAGGAAATCCCCGGCGGTATCCGTGAAGCCGCCGGTGGCGTCCGGGTGGCAGTCGCCGTAGGGAATGTAGGGCTTGATGTCGAAAATCGGGGTGCCGTCCATCAGGTCTGCACCGCCCACGTGCAGAACCGTGCCGAATTCCCGGGTCTGCTCCACGCCCAGAAGGCGGACGCTGGACAGCCCCAGATTGTTGGGGCGAAAAGGGGAACGGGTGGCGAAGACGCCCATCCGGGTGTTTCCGCCCAGCCGGGGCGGGCGCACGGTGGGAGACCAGCCTTGGCGGACAGCCTCGGAAAACTGCCAGATGAGCCACAGATGGGAAAAGTCCTCAATGCCCCGCAGAGCGTCGGAATTGCGGAATTCCGGCTCGAAGACGATGGTGGAGCGGAGGGCTTCCACCAGCCCGCTCTGCCGGGGGATGCCGAATTTGGTGGCAAAGTCGCTGTGCATCCGGGCAATGACCTGAATATTGACCGTATCCATTACGCTCTGACCTTTCTCAAGCAGAAAGTGACCGCGAAAACCGCGGCAAGCCCCAGACTGATGGCCGCGCCTGCGGAGCAGCCGGAATAGTAGGAAACCGTCAGCCCGACGACCCCGGCGAGAAACGCGAACAGCACGGAAAAACCGTGGTACTGTTTTAGGTTCCGGGCGACGTTCCGCGCGGAAGCGCCGGGCAGCACCAGCAGGGAATTGAGAATCAGCAGACCAACGCTGGAAATGGACAGCGTCACCACAACGGCGATGGCAGCGGTGAAAAGCGTCTGGGAAAGTCCCACGGGAATGCCCCGGGAAGACGCCAGCTGGGGGTGAATGGCGGTGAGGGTCAGACGATTGCTGTAGAAAATCCAGAAAACGATCACGGCCAGCAGCACCAGCGCCAGCATTCCGATCTCCCCCGGCGTGACGGAGAGAATGTCGCCGATGAGATATTTATTGTACCGGGTAAAGCTGCCGCCGCCCACGGTGGCAACGAAAATGCCCAGCGCAACGGCGGAGCTGGAAAACACGCCAATCAGGGTATCCGCCGCCTGATTGGAGCGGCTTCTGACAAAGGAAAACAGCAGGGCAAACACCACGCTGAAGCCAACCGCCGCCCAGATGGGGGCGGCCACGCCGCAGATAATGCCGATGGCGATGCCCGTAAAGGCGGAGTGCCCCAGAGCGTCGGAGAAAAAGCTCATGCGCCCGGTGACGATCATGGTGGAGAGAATGCCGAACAGCGGCGCCATGAGCAGCAGCGCCAGCAGGGCGTTTTTCATAAAGTCCCAGTGGAGCATTTCAAAGGGAAGTGCGTCCCAAATCGCGTACCAGATACTCATGCGCGGCCTCCTCTCATGTGGAAGGTGCGGTGGAATTCCTCGGAATCCAGCACGGTTTGCGGGTCGCCCTGAATCAGAACGCCGTGGTCGATGAGCACCACCTGATCGGCGTACCGGGGCAGCAGGGAAAAATCGTGGGTGGTCATCAGGATGGACAGGTCGTAGTTTTTGCGGATCTCGTCCAGCATGTCCATCAATGTCTCCATGCCCTCCACGTCCACGCCGGAAAGCGGCTCGTCCAGAATGAGAATGTTGGGAATGGGTTCCAGCGCCAGCGCCAGCAGCACCCGCTGCAATTCGCCGCCGGAGAGGGTTCCTACCCGCTTGTTGACCAGTTCCTCTCCGTGTACCCGGGAAAGGCACTCTGCCACCGTGTCCTTCATGGCCTTGCCGAGGCCGAGAAAAGCGGGGCGGTGGCTCATGCAGCAGGCGAACAGGTCGGACACGCTGACCGGGTCGCTGGGGTCAAAAGCGGGACTTTGGGGAACGTAGCCGATGCGGGGCTTTTTGCTTCGCTGTCCCGGCTCGGAAAAGGCGATGACGCCCTCGTACTCCCGTTGTCCCAGAATGGCTTTCAGGAAGGTGGATTTGCCCGCGCCGTTGGGGCCGATGATGGCGGCCATTTCGCCGCAGTGGACGTGAAGATTCACGTCCTTCAGAATGCAGTCGGTTCCGATTTTCACGGACATATTCTCTACCCGAAGGCAGCAGGAATGGCCGCAGGAACCGCCGTGATGTGATAGATTCATCCCAATGCCTCCTTGATGGTGTCAATGTTGCGGTACATGGCGTCAAAGTAGCTGTCACCAGCCATGGCCATGTCCAGCGAATAAACAGTCACGCCGGTTTCCCGGGAAATGACCCCGGCGGCGGAGGTGCTGCCGTTGCGCTCGGTAAAAATCGCGGGCAGATCATTTTCACGGACAACGCCGATCAGGTGTTTCAGCTCCTGAGCGGAGGCTTCACTGCCGGATTCTTCCTCCAGCGCTTCCAGAATGGTCAGATCGAAAGCCTGAGCAAAGTAGGAAAAGCCGTCATGAAACGTTACCAGTTCCCGACATTTAAGGCCGGACAGGCTGGATTCTCCATAGCTTTGCAGTGCGTCCAAATCTTCCAGCAAGCTGCCCAGATTGGCGGAAAATGTGTCCGCATATTCGGGATACCTCTGGGAGAGCCCCGCGCAGATGTTTCCTGCCATTATCTTAGCGTTTTCCGGGGAGAGCCAGATGTGGGGGTCGTCCTCATGGTGGTGATCTTCATGACCGTGGTCGTGTTCTTCTTCCATATGCAGAAGGGCGATGCCCTCGGAAGAATCGATGATATCCGAATCATCCAGAATACTGTCCAGAAAATCCTCCAGCCCTGCGCCGGAGATCACAACGACCTGGGCGGCCTCCGCCGCCTTTACCTGACGGACGTTCAGGGAGTAGTCGTGCAGGCAGGAGACGCTTTCCGTCACCAGTCGGGTGACGGTGAGGGGCGTCCCCTCGCAGATCCGGGAGGTAAATTCATACACGGGCAGGGTCGTAGCGGCAATTTGTGCCGGCTGTGCCTGAGATCGGCAGCCGCTGAGCAGCATCAGCAGAGCCAGCAGAGCCGGGAATAAAAAAGTTTTTCGCATTAACGTTCATCCTTTAACGCATTCATCTGCTTCCATAATATCATCTTTGTCAAGAAAAAAGGAGCCTGTTTTCACAGGCTCCCTCATCGCTATGTATCGTGTTAATGCTTCTCCATCCAGTCCTTGACCTTGGTCTTTGCCATGCGGACAATATCCTCGGCAGGGTAGATGGAAGTCTCTCCGCCGCCTACGTGCAGGAAGTACAGGCCCTCGGGCGTCTGGTACAGGTCTTCCTCGTAACCGGCGGGATCGCCCAGCTGGCTGAAGGAATAAGCCTTGATCAGCGTTGCGGTCTCAGTGTCGTATGTTTTCTTGCAGATGACCTTCTTCATGGAACGAACCTCCTTTACTGTTGAATTCCATACAACTGGTATTATACAGTTTTTTGTCCAGAAATCAAGGGCTTATTCCAATATGTTACAATTTTTGCAAAAAGATTGGAAGGTATACTGTTTTTTTAATACAGTGAAAGCGTATTTCTATATGCAGATTGCACAATAAAATTTCCTGATTCTGGAAATGCTTCCCGCTTGCCCACAGCCTGCTTCGGTGGTATAATGGGACGAAAAAAGGGGGCGGAGAAATGAAGGACTTTCCGTGTTTTGCCACAGACGACGGCGTGGCCAGCCTGATCTTTAAGGAAATTCCCTATCGTCAGGAAGCCTATATCCGCTTTCAGGACGTACAGCCGGGGCGGTTCGCGCCCTTTTTGCAGGAGTGCGTTTCCTTCTGCCGCATGGCGGGAGCGGAGAAGATATATGCTCAGGGCCACGAGGAATTGTCGCAGTATCCGCTGCACGCCGCCGTTTACGAAATGCGTGGAAAAGCGTGGGTGGATACGAAGCTGCTGGAAAACATTTTTCCGGTGACGGAAGCCACGGCGGAAACATGGCGGAAGCTCTGCAACGAGCGGATGCGCGGCGTTGACTGCGCCGCGACCCAGACCGCCGGGGATGAAAAGGAAATTCTGGAATCTGGCGGCGCGTATTTTGTCCACAGCGCCGGGGAACTTCTTGGTATTGGCTGGATGAAGGACACCGAACTTCTGGCGGTGTGTTCCGTGAAACCCGGGGCGGGGGAACGGGTGATGCACACGCTTATGTCGCTGGTGGAAGGCGCGGGAATGACACTGGAAGTCGCGTCCACCAATGCAAAAGCCATCCGCCTGTATGAAAAGCTGGGCTTTCTGCGCACGGCGGAGAAAGTGCGCTGGTACCGGGTCGGGTAGAAATCATGCGGCATCCCGTTTGACACCGGGGATAAAATATGCTATCGTATATTGGGGTCTATCTGAAAACCATCAACACGCCCAAACAGCGGGTCTTTTCCGCCTGCTGTGCACCATTTTTCCTTGCAATACACAAAGTATTCCTGCGAAAAAATGGCTTCATCAGGCGAAAAGTCCCTTGCTGTTGGTCATGTTTCCGGTTTTCAGATAGACCCCAGAAAAATAAAGCAGTATTTGTCGGTTGAGAAACCGGCTTCATCGGAGGAAAAGAATGCGGTTTGGGCGAGGATTTATCATATTGCTGTCGCTGCTGCTTGCGGGGCTGATCCTGCTTGCTTGGCACGAAGAACCGAAACAGGGGACGACCCTTTCTCTGGAAATTTCCTCCGGCAGCTCGAAGGAGAAGATCACCTGCTGGCAGTCGGATTCCGGGGAAAGCTACTTTTTCCTGCCGTCCTACGGGGAGCTGGACGAGGCCAGATTCCGGGTCAGCGGAAAGGGAACGCTGGCGCTGGACGGCACGGTGCTGACCGACGGCATGTCCTGCGGCGGTTTGGTTCTGGACAAGCCCTACAATCTGACGAACGGGGCGGGGGACAGCATGGGAAGCGTTACCTTTGTCCGGTCGGGGAATGTGGCGGCCATCTATCTGGACGTGGCTTCCGGCAGCATGGACTATATTCATGAAGATCTTGACCACAGCGAGTCCGGCCGCATCCGGGTCTACAAGGCCGACGGAAGCCCGGACTATTCCGGGCGGGTCAAATCCATAGGCGGGCGGGGACAGTCCACATGGGCGGCGGCCAAAAAGCCATACAGCATGACCCTTTCTGACAGAGCCGACCTTCTGGGCATGGGCAAGGCAAAAAAGTGGATCTTGCTGGCGAATGCCTACGATTCCAGCCACCTGCGCAACAAAATTGTTCTGGACGCTTCCGCCGCAGTTGGGTCGCCCTACACGCCGGAATGCCGGTGGGTGGATCTGTACCTGAACGGCGAATACGCGGGGCTGTACCTGCTGACCGAGCGGAACGAGGTAGATCCCGAGCGGGTCGATATTGCGGGAGACGGCAGCTTTCTGGTGTCCAAGGACTGGGAGACCCGCTTTATTTCCCGGAAGCGAACCTATTTTACCACGGATTCCCACGCGGCGCTTCGCATTCTTTATTCGGACATTTCTACAGAGGAACTGAAAAGCACGTGGCAGTCGGCGGAAAACGCCATTCTTGCCGAGGACGGCATTGACCCGGTCACGGGAAAGAGCTGGCAGGAATTGATTGACATGGACTCGTGGGTCAGAAGATTTCTGATCGAGGAAGTTTTTGCAAACATTGACGCCGGGATACGCAGTCAGGCATTTTTCCGGGACGGTGCGGACGGAAAGATCTGCGCCGGGCCTGTGTGGGACTACGATCTTGCGCTGGGGAACAGATATGCGTGGCCGAAGCCCAGCGCGAATATGGCCTTTGCCAGTATCGAAGGCATCTGGGGCTCCGAGTGGTACGCAAAACTTTACTTGAAAGAGGTATTTTACAGCCGCCTGACGTCAGTTTATGAAACGGAATTCCGCCCGCTGCTGGACTACATAGTGTGTGAGCAGATCGACCGGTACGCGGAGGAAATTTCCGCCGCCGCCGCTATGAACCGTCTTCGCTGGGGAACGGGAGACGCCGCATTGGAAGCGAAGTGGATGAAGCGTTACCTGTCGGAACGTGTGGAATTTTTAGACAGTCTGTGGCTGAAAAACGAGCATCACTGCAAAGTCACTGTTTTCCTGGAAGACGGCGTCAGGCTGCGCTACTATGTCTGCCCCGGAGAGGTCATGCCAGAGCTTCGGGATTACATCAGTACGCCGTTTGTCACCTACGATGGCTGGTATAATAAAAAGACAGAGGAACCGTTTGATTTGTCCCAGCCCATATGGGAGGACACGGACATCTATCTGAAGTATACCCAGAACCAGCAAGCCGCGGAGGAGGAATACGCCACGGAGGAAGCTTCCATTCTCCGCTACGCACCGCTGGCGGCATTTATGGTGCTGGGGGTGCTGATCGTTGCGGTGGACATCTACCGCAGCCGAAAGGAGGGCAGACATGGGAGAACCAAAACCGGTCAACTTTCGTCATGAGCTGAAATACCTCATCAGCAGCGCGGAGGTGACCATGCTCAGAACCCGGCTGTCGGGGCTGATCTCTCTGGACGCCCACGCGAAGAACGGGCATTACACCATCCGCAGCCTGTATTTTGACGACTATGACGACCGCTGTCTTCTGGAAAACGAAAACGGCACCGCCCCCAGAGAGAAATTCCGCATCCGCATTTATAACGGCAGCGCCGAGCGCATCAGTCTGGAATGCAAGCGTAAGGAGCGGGGGATGACCCATAAGACATCCTGCCCGCTGACCCGGGAGCAGACGGAGCTTCTGATGGCGGGACAGATTCTTCCCAATGTGGCCGACCAGCCGCCCCTGCTCCAAAAGCTCACGGCGCAGATGCTGACCCGCCGCCTGCGCCCCGTGGTCATCGTGGAGTACGAGCGTATCCCATTTGTTTACAGGAATGGCAATGTCCGCATTACGCTGGACACCAATCTGGTTTCCTCCAGCGATGTCAGTCAGTTTCTGCGTGAGCGGATACCCCACCGGCCGGTCATGCCGCTGGGACAGCAGCTTCTGGAAGTCAAATATGACGCCTACCTGCCGGACTTCCTGTACCAGGGTCTTCAACTGTCCGACTTAAGACAGACGGCATATTCCAAGTACGCACTGTGCAGAAGATATACAAGATAAGGAGAGAGTTATGAGCTTCAAAGATATTTTCAAAAAGTCCTTTCTGGAGGGCTTTGCCTCCACGGAGATCACCACGCTGACGGTGGTCACGGCACTGGGCGTGGCGTGCCTGCTGGCGCTGTACATCTTTTTCGTCTATCGGGTTGTGACCCGGAAGACCTTCTATTCCAAGAACTTCAACATCACGCTGGCCGGTGTCACCGTGATCACGGCGTCGCTGATTCTCACCATGCAGTCCAGCGTGGTGCTGTCCCTGGGCATGGTGGGCGCGCTGTCCATCGTTCGCTTCCGTACCGCTATCAAGGAGCCGATGGATCTGATGTTCCTGTTCTGGTCGATCAGCGTGGGCATTATCTGCGGCGCAGGACTTGCTCAGGTGGCGGTCATTCTGTCTGTGGTGATGACCCTTGGTATCCTGATTCTGGACAGGCTGCCCGTGGCGCGCGCGCCCATGATCTTTGTAGTCAACGCCGATAACTTCGACGCGGAGGACGCTGTCGTGGAGACCGTGCGAAAATACGCGAAACATTACCGCATCAAGTCCCGGAATCTGGCGGAGAATTCTCTTGACCTGGTTCTGGAGCTGCGGACGGACGAGGGTGGTAAGCTGGTCCGGGAAGTGATGGGGCTTGCGGGCGTGACTTCCGCGTCTTTGCTTGCTCACGACGGCGAAGTTACATTCTGACCACTGTACAGGAAAAATACTTGACAGGCAGAAAAGTCTGTGCTATAATACCCGACAGTCAAGGAAATGTACTTGACACGGGAGGTTCTGAATGGACGCGCTGGAAATGTCGCTTCTGTATGACTATTACGGTGGACTGCTGACGGGCAAACAGAGGCAATGCTTTGATCTGCGCTACAATCAGGATCTTTCCCTGGGCGAGATCGCTCAGGTGATGGGCGTGAGCCGTCAGGCCGTAAGCGACAACCTGACGCGGACGGAGGCGCTTCTCCGGAAAATGGAGGATAGCATCGGCTGTGTCGGCCGGGATCTCAAGAACCGGAATGCGCTGCGGACGATTCTGGACGCGGCGGAACGCCTGAAAACGTACCCGGATGAAACCGTTTCAGTTCTGGCAGGGGAGATCATCGAAGCTGCTCAGGACTTTGAGGAGTAAAGTATGGCATTTGAAGGCTTAACCGAAAAGATTTCCGCGACCTTCAAAAAACTGCGCGGCAAGGGACGCCTGAAAGAGGCGGACGTAAAGGAGGCTATGCGGGAGATTCGCATGGCGCTGCTGGAAGCGGACGTCAGCTACAAGGTGGTCAAGGATTTTACCAAATCCGTCACCGAGCGCTGCATCGGCGCCGACGTTCTGGAATCCCTGACTCCAGCCCAGATGATCGTGAAGATCGTCAACGAGGAGCTTTGCAAGCTCATGGGCAGCGATACCAAGCATATCAACATCAACCCCAACGGCCCGACGGTGGTCATGCTGGTGGGCTTGCAGGGCGCGGGTAAAACCACCAACGGCAGCAAGCTGGCCGGACTGATGAAGCGGCAGGGGAAGAACCCGCTGCTGGTCGCCTGCGACATTTACCGTCCCGCCGCCATTCAGCAGCTGAAGGTCTGCGGCGAAAAGCTGGGCATTCCCGTGTTTGAAAAGGGAACGCAGGATCCGGTGCAGACGGCGAAAGAGGCCGTCCTCTACGCCCGTCAGCACGGCCATGACATGGTGTTTCTGGACACCGCCGGTCGTCTGCATGTGGACGAGGCGCTGATGAACGAGCTGAAAAACATCAAGGCCACCGTCAAGCCCGACGAGATCATGCTGGTTGTGGACGCCATGACCGGACAGGATGCGGTGAACGCCGCTCAGAGCTTCAACGAGTGGCTGGATATTGATTCCGTGATGCTGTCCAAGCTGGACGGCGACGCGAGAGGCGGCGCGGCGCTTTCCGTCCGCGCAATCACAGGCAAGCCCATCAAGTTCGCCGGTATCGGCGAGAAGCTGGAGGACATCGAGCCGTTCCATCCTGACCGGATGGCCAGCCGCATTCTGGGCATGGGCGATGTGCTGACCCTCATCGAGAAGGCAGAAAAGGCTTACGATGCCAAAAAGGCCGCCGAGATGGAGGAAAAGCTGAAAACCAACCGCTTTACCCTTCAGGACTTTTACGACCAGATGGTGCAGATGAAATCCATGGGCTCCATGGAGGAAATTCTCGCCCAGATGCCCGGCGGCGGAAACCTCAAGGGCGTCAAGCTGGACGAAAAGGCCATGGCGCACACCGAAGCCATCATCCTGTCCATGACACCCAAGGAGCGGGAAAAGCCCGAGATCATCGGCGCAAGCCGGAAAAAGCGCATTGCCGCAGGCGCTGGTCTGAAGGTAGAGGACGTGAACCGGCTTCTTAAATCCTTTGAGCAGATGCGCAAGCTCATCAAACAGTTCTCCGGCCCCGGCGCGGGGAAGAAAATGAAGCGCATGGGCCGTATGGGTGGCTTTGGCGGTTTCCCTGGCTTCTGAGCCGAAGCCGTATTGATTCGTTCGCTGTAAGCAAATATGCTTTGCGATATAGATTTATAGATTATTTATGGAGGTGAAACTCTCATGGTTAAGATCAGACTGAGAAGAATGGGCGCGAAGAAGGCTCCTTACTACCGGATTGTTGTCGCTGACTCCCGTTCTCCCCGTGATGGCCGCTGCATTGAGGAGATTGGAACTTACAATCCCCTGACCCAGCCCGCTACCATCACCGTCGATGCCGAGAAGGCTCAGGCATGGATCAAGAACGGCGCTCAGCCCACTGACACCGTCCGCGGCCTGCTGAAGAACGCCGGCGTGCTGTAAGATCCGCAAAGGAGAATTCCGCAATGAAAGAACTTTTGCTGTATATGGCAAAGAATCTGGTGGATGATCCTGATGCCGTCACCGTAACCGAAACCTCTGACGAGGAAGGGAAGGTGCTGGAGCTTCGTGTTGCCGAGGGCGACATGGGCAAGGTGATCGGCCGCCAGGGACGGATCGCCAAGGAGATCCGCACCATTATTAAGACTGTAGCCCAGCGCACAGGCGAGAAGGTCACGGTCGAAATCGTGGATTAAACGAGGATGCGTGACATTTGTCACGCATTTTTCGTTATCCCGGATGCTTGCCGGGATGCTGAAAAGAAATCATCTGCTCATTTGAGCGGTTAGGGAACCTCTGGATAAATCGGCAAGAGCTGGCGGCAGAAGATTTTGGCTCAGCCGAAAGTTCTGGAAGCGGAGGAATACTGTATGTATTTCCCGCTTTCAGAACTGCACGGATGGGGCAAAAGATTCGCTGCCCAGCCGAAGACGATTTATTCAGAGGTTCCCTAGAGGAGAATTGAAATGAAACTTCCATATATTGAAGCCGGTGAGATCGTCACCACCCACGGCGTCCGGGGAGAGGTCAAGGTTCTGTCCTGGCTGGACAGCCCGGAAATGCTCTGCGAATTTAACCGCTGCCGGATAAGCGGCAGGGAATACGTCATGGATTCCGTTCGGGTGCAGAAGACCTGCAATCTGGTCAAGCTCCGGGGCGTTGACACCATGGAGGACGCCCAGAAACTTCGGGGGAAAACCATGGAACTGTACCGGGAGGACATCCCCGACGAGCTGATCTTCGCCTCCGAGCTGGTGGACGTGGAGGTCTACGCAGACGGTGCGTGCATCGGCAAGATCAAAGAGGTGCTGGACTACCCCGGCAACAGCGTCTACGTCGTGCAGGGGGAACGGGAGTACCTGATCCCCGCGGTGAAGGAATTCATTCTTTCCACCGATCTGGAAAGAAATCAGATGCAGGTGAAACTGCTGAAGGGAATGGCAAGCGATGAGGATTGACATTCTGACGCTGTTTCCCGACACGCTGGGGGATGTGCTTTCCGAAAGCATTCTGGGGCGCGCGCAGGAGCGGGGATATATTTCCATCGAAGCCCACCAGATACGGGACTACACCGCAAACAAGCAGAATCAGGTGGACGACTATCCTTACGGCGGCGGGCGGGGCGCCATCATGCAAGCTGACCCCTTATACCGCTGCTGGGAGGCGGTGTGCGACGAGGCCGGTGGGGCGGTGTATACCGTCTATCTGTCCCCCTGCGGACATACTTTCAAACAGGCGGATGCCATTCGCCTGAGCAAGCTGGACAATCTGATTCTGGTCTGCGGCCATTACGAGGGCATTGACCAGAGGTTTATTGACGAGTGCGTGGACGAGGAAATTTCTCTGGGTGACTTCGTCCTCACCGGCGGGGAGATTGCCGCCATGGCGGTGACGGATGCGGTGTGCCGCATGGTTCCGGGGGTGCTTGCCGACCCGGAGTGCTTTGAGGACGAGAGCCACTTCAACGGCCTGTTGGAATACCCCCAGTACAGCCGCCCGGCGGTCTGGCATGGGCGGGCGGTGCCGGAAATTCTGCTCTCCGGCAACCACGAAAAGGTGCGTCAATGGCGGCGGAAGCAGGCGCTTCGCCGCACCCGGGCGCGGCGGCCGGACATGTATGCACAGCTGGATTTATCGTCGAAGCAGGACAAGAAGCTGCTGAAGGAAATGGAGGCGGAAGACCGTGAACAAGCTGGAAACTCTGAAAACATGGGTGCAGGAGAGTAACCGCATCGTCTTTTTCGGCGGCGCGGGAGTGAGTACAGAGTGTGCAACTTAGTCCACCATACGGGTAAGATTAAATCCGGGGCTTAATCCCGGTTACCTCAGTCCCGTCTATATAGATCTCCTCTATGATGGATCTCCACAGGCGGCGCTGATCTTCTTTATCCAGAGATTCGTAGGTTGAAAGAAAATCGCTTTCCAGAAACGACTTGATCCAATCCAAATTGGCCGGACGGTTTTCGGATTCCTGTTGCTTTGCCTTTTCGACCTCGGCCTTTATCCTTTTTGTTTCGACGGCATATTCTTCATCGCCGATATTGCCGGCAATAAAAATCACATTTAAGCGGCGCAGCTGCTCATTCAGAGCCATGAGGCTCTGAATCTTCGGTTGACGCCGCTTTTGCGTTTCCTGAGCCTCGGCCTGCACGATATAGTTTTCCAGCTGGGATTTTATATTCCCCAGAAGGTATTTTTCAATCTTTCTTTCCGACAGCTGGTGCCGGCAGGCGCAGGTTCTGAGCTTTGAGTTATTGCACCGATAGCCGTTGTATTCCTTGGACCGGTCATTGGGATAGGTCTTAAATGTGGCTTTCATGGTTGCCCCACATCCGGGGCAGCGAATGAGGCCGGTGAACAGATAAACCCGGTCGGGGCGCTGTGTTTTCTTGATGACTTCATGGCCTAGTATGATGCGCTCCCAGTCTGCCCGATTGATGTACGCCGGACAATAGTCTTCGATGCCATGGAATATTCCGGTATATAACTCGTTTCTGGCGGTTGTCATCCACGTGCGATAATTCCGTGTAATTCCATATTTTTCGCAGCAGAACATACCGGCTTTCCGGACACTGCTATATTTTACCACGTAGTCCCAGAAGTCTTGCACGATCATTTCGGTTTCTGGATTCTTTACGCAGCGTTTTGCACCGTCTATAACTTGGGGCATATATCCATATGGCCACTGATCAGGCCCTCCGGTGAAGCACCATTCTTTTCGGCGGCGCTTCCCATCGAATACGAATTTAATGCGCTCGCTGGTTCGGTCAGACTCATTTTCCGCGACGGAAAGCATAATGTTAACCTTCAGGCGGCCGTCCGCCGTAGCGGTGTTGTAGTCCTCCATGGTGGCCTGCCAGGTAACATTGTTTGCTTCCAGAATCTCCTGGATTTTGTGATACTCCCGGACGTTGCGAAACCACCTATCCAGCTTGATGAACAGTATCCGGTCGATTTTTCCTGCCTGGACGTCCGCCAGAAGCTCCTGCATGACTTTCCGCTTCAGAGCAGGCTTTCGAGCGCTGTGGCCTTCATCCCGATAAACGCCGACTATTTTGTACCCGTGATCATGAGCGTACTGGGTGAGCACTTCCTCCTGCGTTTGCAGGCTGTAGCCTCTTAAGAACTGTTCTTCTGTAGATACGCGCGGATAGAGCGCCACTCGGAGAATTTTTTCAGTGGCAGATCTGGATTGAGCCATTTTTGTCCTTGCCTTTCCGGGGCAAATCTGCTATCATAAAAGGCGCAGAATGCCCCTATTGTGGTGGGTTGCGAACTGCATTGCTCAGCGGTGTTGGTAGCACTGCCGGGCGCCTGAACCGCTTCGGTGTTGGTAGCACCGGGGCGGTTTTTTCAGCAATAGAACGTCGCGGAGCCGAAGAAGGAAACCCATTTTTCAATGACCTCACCGCTTCTGGCTTCAATGATCATCATGATGTTCCGCAGGGTGCGGGCAGGAATCTGGGAATTGTTGTTGCACAGGTAGCAGCCACCTGCGGCTGTAATCCAGATCTTCGTTGCGTTGGCGGTGGGCGCTCCCTGAGAGACGTGGACGTGAACAGGCTCTAGCGGGTCATTTTCGTTTGACCAGAAGTAAACCCAGTAGGAGCCGATCTTAAAAACCTGAGGCATTGTCGAAGCCCCCTTCCTGTGCGAAACGGAGAATCAGGTGGGCGGTAGAGCGAATGACTTCCTCATACTTCGCCAGTTCCTCCGCCGTCAGGCCGGAAACATCCTGCCATCGGTAGCCGGGGAGAATGCAGGTGCCATAGTGGAAGCAGTCCTTCTCGTCCGGCTTTTCCACGTAGACCTTAACCGTGCCGTCCGGGCGCATTTCTGAGTGGACAATCTCTGCGGAGTCATCAAGGGTCATAAATGCGTACATCATAGGGATACCTCCTTTGGGGCAAAATGATTGCAATTGTTTATTGACAAATAGAAAAATATGTGTTATGACCATCCTGAATGGGGGGAATGGATATGGCCAAAAAAGTGGAACGATATTTTTACCCTGCTGTATTCACGTATGAGGAAGAGCAGGAAATTGCCGTTGTGTTCCCGGATCTGGACGTAGCGACCAGCGGCGAGAACGACGATGACGCGCTGCTTTCGGCACGGGAGTTGCTTGGGTGCGTAATGTTCGGTCTGGAGGAAGACGGCGAGGGTATCCCGGAGCCGACGCCGCTGAGCGCTGTGGCATTGGAACCCAACGAGCGGGTGGTGCTGGTGGATGTGTATATGCCCGCTGTCCGGATGGCGCAGAATAATAAGTCTGTCAACCGAACCGTAACCCTGCCGGCATGGCTGAACGCTGCCGCGCTGGAACGGAACATCAATTTCTCCCAAGTGCTTCAGGACGCACTGAAAACACAAATGGGAATTTAAGTGAATCAGTCTGCCGCTTCGGTACTTATGTGCTGGAGCGTTTTTTTTACGCCTGGAATGCCGTCTACTAATTTGTGCCCAAATTGGGCACATTATGAAACAGTAGTCAGAATTTCAATGATATTAGCTTCAAGTTCCTTTTGCTGGGATGTTGTCAGCTTGTCGGACGTGCGAACTAACACAGTCCCGATTACCGTGTGTGATCCAGACGCGAAAACCGTCCCGTCGAAAGCGCCTAGGTAGACACTCCGTTTTTCTGCATCTTCTGCGGTGTTGAATACCTCTATGCTGCCTCCGCAGTCTGTCCCCTGGGCAACCAAGTTGGCGCCTTGCGCGGACGAGTTACCTACCAGCTCGTAAGAAAATACAATGCGGGCATAGTAACTTCCAGCTTTCCCTAGTAGGTTGTTTGTGTCCGTTTCTTCGGTTGCTGCGGCAACTGCAATGACGCCGGGGACGCGAGCTACGCAGTCCATAACATAGCTCTCCTCCGGGGCATCGACAAGCCCGTATTTTGCAATGCTCTGTGCCAATTCACTTTCCGCGCTGGTGAGATATTCAGATACTTGAGAATAGTCCACCTCGTCCATGCCGGAAGCAACTTCCTGAATGGCGGCGACATCCGCCGGCATATCGGTAATCGCCACAAAGGCATCCTGCGCATTTGTAATTGCTTCTTCCAGCGCAGGGGCCAAGCTAGGATCCAGCGCTGGCTTTCCGGATGCAAGCAAATCCTCCGCAGCGGAAATGGCTGCATTTAGCTCGTCGTTCTTTGCGGAGAGGCTTTTGGCAGCGGCATCATAAGCGCCTATGGCGGAAATCATGGTTTCGCAATAAGCTATTCTATCCGAGGTATCCTGATATCCGTCTATGGTGCTATAGATTTTCAGTGCAGCAGCATAGTCTCCAGCTTCTTGAAGGGCAACTGCTTCTTTATAGTCGTCGCTTTTGCACCCCGCAAAGAAAACACAAATTACGAGGATTAGGCAAACGATACGGACGATTCTTTTCATTTGTTTCACTCTCCTATCTTATAGCACTGGTAAATGCCACAGCCTTACCGAGGATTCGGACGCTGTTCATTTCTTCGTTCCAGTAGACAAACGGCTTGTACATAGGGTTTTCTGGTTCCAGAACGATATGGTCGTTTTATAGTTTGACACGTTGCCTTCCTTTTTTATTCTCATGCCCAATTGGGGCACAATTTTGGCTTGTGTGCCCGCCATCTGAGTTGCACTGTCGTCCTGCCTGCAAATGGCTATTGGGCATCTCATGCTTCGCAATCCCAGATTGCGTCCCAGAAATCTGTCTCGTTGATAATCTGAACCTTTGCCCCCTCTTTTCTCAGTGCCATGGCCTCCTCGATTTTCCGGCCATAGCAGGAGTAAGCCCAGCAGGGATTTCCGGCATTTCCGACGACGAGATAGTCGGTCTTCCCACTAACGGAGGGGCGGAACTTGCCGCCAAGTCTTTCGACTTCGGCCTTGATCTCCGCTCTGGTTGAGCGGTAAGATTCGCCGGTAAAGCAGAAAAGTTTATCTTTGATCTCCACGTCCGGGCAATAGGCGCAAATACCGCCGATAGAATACTTCTGGCGGAGTGACGCGAAATCGGATTCCACCAAGTTGTAGGAATCTTTGAATTCCACCAGATTGCTCATGAAGGCCATCAGGGATTCCTTTTCACTGGATGTGATAACGCCGTCTTCCAGAATGGTGTGAATAAGCGTCGTCAGCTCGTCAAAGGGGTAAGTACCCTGCAAATAATCGTTGGCGTCCAGCCAGAGTCGGAGCGAGTAGATTTCTTTGTCGTTGAGCTTCCCGTCAGCCATCATTCCATGAATCATGCCGTTCAGAAATTGGATGGAGGACGTCATTTCGTTGTAATAGCTGGAACTGTCCGTAAAGTTGTTGCACAACCAAAGGATGTCTTTCTGCTCGTCCTCGTCGATGACGCCGTCCTGAATGCTCTGCTGAATTGTGGGCAGCAGCTCCGAGAACGGATGCCGATCGCGCAGGTGCTCATGTATGGAACACCAGTGGACAAGCTCCTGAATCTCGGCATCTGAAACGCCTTGGTCGCAGGATATGCCCGCAACAATTCCACGGAGGGTGTTAATTGCTTTATGTAGTTCTGCCGGTTTCGTGAACTGCCTGTACTCGGCCAGGGGATCGGGAACGGCCATAATAATTTCCTCCTAATCATTCGCGCCAAACGTGGACGCAGTTTTGGTATTCATATGCCGGCATGGTTTCTGCCGTGTATTTGTGAGGTTCTCCCTATTTACGCTTCTTTGGCAGGAGTATTAGTCGTCTCCCCAGCTATAGAATTAAATTCATGATCTAGTGTATTGCGTACAGCGGCTCTTCCTCTTTCGTCAAGGCAACGATACTTATGAATCAGGGCATTTTCCTCTGATGTAAGACAACAATCGCTTTCCAGCGTTTTGCCTTCGGTATTCCAGCCCATAAGCGTTGCGGGAGTAGTCTGTAACGCTTCTGCAATAGCAATTATTTTGGACTGTGTAATATCGTTTACATTGTTTTCGATTTTTGCAATGGTTGAGCGATCTTTGTAGCCTAGCTTTTTAGCAAGTTCTTCCTGCGATATACCAAGTCTTTCACGATATAGGCGGATGTTTTGGCCGAGACTCATCGTTGAGACTCCTTTCAACTTGATTTACGGCAATCATAACATGGACGTGACTGAATGTCAACATTTTTTGATGTTTATAAAAATAATAGTTGACAAATAATCACGATTGTGTTAATGTGTAATCGTGATTTAAAATCACCATCAGACTGGGAGGTGAAAACATGACAGATACCGTTGCTTTGCGCAAGGCGGTAAAGGAATCCGGACTTAAATATATTCGTATAGCAAGCGAAATGGGGATCAGTCCATATACATTGCAGAAGAAAATTGATAATGAGACTGAGTTCAAGGCGAGCGAAATTGTAAAATTGTCAGACTTACTTTCTCTTGAAGCAAGCGAGAGAAGCAATATTTTTTTCGCCTGATAAGTGATTAATAATCACCTAAGAAGAATTAAGAGGAAGTGGGTGAGAGGATGTACATTCACGAGGCGATTAAGGCCAGTGATCGGGAATTTCCGTGCATCACGCGAGAAGCGTGGACGCGGGTACAGGACGGAGAACGCAGGGTTTGGGTTTATCTCTGTCCTACGAATACCCCGGACAATGTCATCGCCGACGGTGCTGCGGTTCGGCTGCCATCCAGAGGCTGGCAGCCGAAGCTTGAAGATCTGATCGCAAACGACTGGATGCCAGCCGGTGTCCTTTCGGTGATCGAGCTATCGCACAAATGAAAGCACCGTTTTGAGAGAGGGGTGAAAGAATGGCACACAAGTTCAAAACGGACAATGAGCTTCTGGATATTGCCGTCTCCGTAATCGATATGCTTCGTCCGCTACACCTGGCTATTGGGGAGGCTCGGCAAGTTCTTCGCGAAGCAGAGGACGGACTGGAATACCAGACTTTGCCGGAAAGACCGAAGGGAGACGCACATGTTTGACATACCAAAACTCATGCAGGTTCTTTCAGAAATTCTGTCAGATAAGTACGGCTGCACGATCATCATGACCGCGATTCCGAAGGATCAGGCGGAATGTAAAAGTGATTTAGCCTGACCGGATTCATCCCGGTCGGAGAGGGGAGGGGAATTATGCAGATTGAAACTCAGGTCATCGTCACAAAAAATGCGATCATCCGCATACATCATCCTGACATTACAGACGAGGAACGCGCCAGGCGGATGAAAGCCATTGAATTGGCGGCAATTCGCCTTGTCCAGGCAAACCGCCAGGCCGAAGCGCGGAAGCAGCTGCTGGAAAATGCTGCCGCTACCCGGGCATAGAGAAAACGTACATAAAAACGCCCCTGAGCCGTGTGGCGAATAACGCGGCATCCCACCGGGGCCTGGATGCGGTCTGAAGACCTCCCGCGGGCGCGTTGGATTGGACCCTTTCCAACTGAAGGCCGGTTCGATTCCGGTCTCCCGGATACTCTCCTTTCTCCCCATACTGGCACCCCGGAAAGACGGGGCCGCGGCGGGCGGAATCCCGCTACCATGCCCACCGGGGATGATTCGCCCCGGAATGAAACCGCGTATGTTGGCAGCGCGTCGATGGGTGGAACAGCCAGCAAGCAAACGAGGCCCGGCCTATTGGAAGGGGCGCGCCCTCCGCAAGGGTAGAACGCGGTGGCAATGCGGAAGTCAGTTACGCATGACAGCCGGGACAGACCGGCCGCGCGGGATAAGTACAACAAAGGAGGTGCCGATATGTGGCAGGTGGTGACTGAGAGCGGACTGGACGTATTCAGCGGAAGCAAGCCGCAGTGTAAAGCGTACATCCGGCAAGCTCTGAAAAAGGGATCTGAACCAGGATTCCTGAGAATCGTAAAAATCCGGAAGCCGACCGTTCGTGACGCTGAATAAAATCATTCGGCGGGACAGGCTGGTACGGTACTGCACACATGCCGCGACCCGATGGCGTGGGCGTCGGGCTGGGTAAGATAGCACCCTCCCGCAGGGTTAAATCAAGCACCCGCCCGACGGCATAGTGGGGTTCGAGTCCCCCTCGCGGTGAGTCTTGTAGTGCGACTCTTTTTATTTGTCATGCCGGGAGCCGGAAGGCGTACCGGGGAAGAACAGCCCTCCTATATGGGCAGCTGGCGCATGAGGATGCGCTCCCGCAGCACGGCGGGAGGGAGCAGGTTCGACTCCTGCGCTGCTCTCCACTTTAGCCCGGAGAGGGTGAAAACTACGGATATCCGATACAAAGATCCACGGACGCGCTGCACAAAGTGCGGAAAGCTTCTGCCCGCCGGGCGGAAACGGCTCTGCTATGAGTGTCGCCCGAATAAGCGGTACAAAACTGCCGTCGTGTCGCCCCCGGCGCCGCCGAAGCCCCGGTATACCTTTGAGGAGCAGGACGCACGGGCGGAAGCCCGGGGCCTTACCTATGGGCAGCTGGTGAATCTGGAGAACAACGGTTTGCCTCTGCCGCCGCTGCGGCGTTCGGTGCAATGGCCGTGGGACAGCCCTCACCGGGGCGAAGAACAAATTTAATAAAGGGGGCATTACAATGGCTGAACAGATCCCACGGGAGCAATTCTCCGCGTGGGCAAATATTCCTGCGCGCGTCCTGTTTGATCGGGAGATCAGTGATCGGGCGAAGCTCCTGTATGGGCTGATTTCCTGTATGTCCAACAGCTACGGGTTCGCGTTTGCCAAAAATTCGACGCTGATGCGGTACTTGAATGTGGAAGAAAGGAGCCTTCAGCGGACGCTCAAGCAGCTGCTGGACAGCGGCTACATACGAATTGAAGACGGGTCAGGCGGGCGCGGAACCCTCCGCAAAATCTTTACGGTGGAAGTCTGCCCTCGAAACCCCGTCAATCCTGACGGGGTTAACCCCGCCAAATCTGACGGGGTTATAAAAAATAATTTACTTAATCATTTAATAGATTTCTAATTATCTCTTTAGATGTTCTTATATGCCGGTATAGCCCGTTACTTCGGGCTTTTCCGGCACTTTTCATATCAGAAGAACCTCACAAATCTTTTTATTACCCCTCATGTTTTCACTCTCAAAAGTAGTAAAAGCAGTAGTAAATTCTGCGTACTACTTATGCCGCCTTGGTTTCCTCAGCGCTTTCCGCCGCAGGCTCCGGCTTGGCCTCTGTGGTGGTTTTTGCCTTGGCTTGCAGCCGTTCCATTTCCTCCTGTGCGGAATGGAAAGTCGCGTGGGCGTAATAGTTCAGCGTCATTACAATGTTGGCGTGTCCCATGATGTACTGCAATGCCTTGGGGTTCATGCCCGCGTTTGCCATTCTGGTACAGAATGTATGCCGCATGGTGTGCGGCGTCATCACATCGGGCAGCGGCTCCTTGTGGCACTTGTTGTACTTCTTGGCAAGGCACTTGAACATGGCGTCATAGTTGACGGCGGTTTTGGGCAGGCCGTCCCGGTTCAGGAACAGGAAGTCCTTATAACCGTCAACCTCAATGCACCTGCCGTCCCTGCGCTTCTTCAACACACGCTCAAACGCTTCATAGGCGGCTGCGCTCATAGGCACTTGACGGAATCCGCTTTCTGTTTTTGGCGCTTCGATATAGTAGCCGTCCTCGGTGCTTCTCAAAAGCTGGTGGTCTACATTCACAAAGCGCTTCTCAAAATTCAGGTCGGCGGGCGTCAGGCCGCAGAGTTCGGAAATACGAAGCCCGGTTTCCAGCAGGATCACCACCTCGTCATAATACTTGGCATAGACGGAATCGTTCTGCATGAAGTCCAAAAGCTCGTTTTCCTGTGTAGGGGTAAGCGGCACCTTTGGTACAGTATCGTCGTTGATAACCTCATTGATCTGGAAGTCAAAGGGATTCTTGCGGAGGCAGTCGTCCTGTACGGCCATATAAAAGATGGCTTTTAAGGAACGCTTGCTGTTGCAGATGGTGTTGTAGGCAACGCCTTTTTCCTGCATACGCAAGGCCCATTCTTTCGCGTCAGACAGCTTCACGCTGTCAATGCTGGCCGCGCCCAGCTTATCTTCGGACAGAAGTTTCATCAACTGCTGGCGGCTCTTTTGGGTTCCTTTCCGCACATTCCCGCGCTGCCGGGTGTACTTTTCATAAAGCTGGCACACGGTCATTTTCTTGCCGATGGTGTCTATCCCGTCGTCAAGGTCTTTCTGTATCTGCTTGATTTTCTCGCGCAGGGAAAGACAGGGCCGCTTCCCGGCAGGTACTTTGTCGGTGGGTACTAACTTCCATGAGTAAACAAACTGGGGTTCTCCAAAGGTGTCAATGTATTTGTAAGCGTATCTTCCATCTGATCGCTGGCTCTCTCCAGACTTCAAAAGGCGGCCTTTGTTGTCCCGTCTTTTTTCATCTCGTTCTTTTCTTGGCATTTCGTCATGCTCCTTTCCATGACGGAAAGAGCCTTGACACGCTTATAACCTATTATAACACGCGCAAGGCCCTTTTTCACTATATTGTGTCAAGGGAATCAATGATTTTTTCAAACTGCTTCCGCTTGATCTGGATGCGGTTGCCGTTCAGGATCACCCAGCCAGCGGTGGGGTTTTCCTCGGCAAGCCGACGCAGTTTGTTTTCCCCAATCCGAAAATATTTTGACGCTTCCTCAATGGTAAGCGTGTATTTTTCCCAAATAGGCACATCGTTATTACTCATAACATGGCCCCCTTTCTTTTCAAAACAAAGGTTGTTTGTTGTGAAAGTGGGCAGAAAATAACGGACGGCTGCTGGCACAGCTCCACGGGAATCTCACCCCCGCGTGGTTCTCACGCGGCCCTGCTCGTTGCCTGCGACGCTTCAAACGCTCGGACTACGACGGCAAGGGCGTATCATTGTCCTGTCTGCGCGTCGTCGCCCGCTGGCTGCCACACCTGCTTTACGGCCCGGTAAAATCGCTCCGCTTATCCCAATGAGGGAAAGCCTCTTGGCGCACCTGCCGCCCGGCTCGGCACAGACAGAATGTATCCGTCTGCCCTATGACGCGCCGCCATTGTCCTGCGGGCGTATTTGTCAAGGAGCAAAGCGGCCGCCGGGAAACAGGCAGGCGGGGAAAGGGAAAGCCGCCTGTCTATGGCCGGGGCCTTAACCGTCAGTCGCCAATGGGACTAACGATGGAATGGATCAGCTTGATTTGCAATCGGTGCTTCATATACTCGTCAATGCAGATATGAGGCTGGCCGCTTCCGTCATAGAGCGTCCGGGTACACAGCTTATTGATGTAGCCGTCGTAATGCTGCAAGACACGCTCCACGGCTTCGGCGTTACCGGCGCAGGCCGCGTCGATCACAAAATCAGGCAGAGGGCTTTTGCCCTTGTAACTGGATTGCTTCATCCGCGTTTAACCTCCCTCCGGCATGAACGCCATCAATTTTATACGCAGGTCTTTCAGGGTGCTTGTCCTGTGGCGCTGTACTGCGCTGCGGGACATTCCCATCAGGCGGCCGATTTCTTCGTCAGTCAAATCCAGAACAAAGCGGAGAATCAAAATACTCTGCTCGTTTTTTGGCAGGCTGGCAAACGCCTCGGCCACAAGCTCGTTGTCGATATGTAGGTCATAGCCATGCGAACTGAATGTAAAGCTGTCGCAGGAATACCGATCTACGGTCGAGAGCTTGTCCCAATCAGCCGGGGAAACGGCGTCCAGCGACACTTCACGGTCGCGGCGGCACTTCATTTCCCGCAGATAATCTATTGCCTCATGGTACAGAACCAGCTTGCAGTAGCGGTCAAACTGGCTCCATTCACCGTATTTGCGGGGGATCGCTTCCATCTTCTCACCCCCTTTCTGTGGGGGATGTGGTGGTTCTCTCCCTTTCCGCCAATAGAGCGAATGGAATCTCTCTGGCTGCCCGCTAAACGCCTCCTTTTTTCACTTTTTTGAAATTTATTTTTGCGCCGGATAGCAGACCGCAGGAAATAACAAAATTCGCCCGGCAGGTCAAAGACCCGCTGGGCGAAACAAAAAGCAATATGTTCTTTTCCTACATGGTATAGTACATACTCGCAGCCGCTTGTCCCCGCTGCCGGGGGACGGCTTTTTTTGACAGGCTAACCCCTGTCAGAATTTGTCGAAGTGGTTTTCGTTGCATGGCGGCTCCCTCCTAAAGCCGCCATGCCAGAACACGGTGCAGGGGTCGTCGAAGCAAAAAGAAACGGCGGCCTTGATCTACTCAAAACCGCCGTATCGTCAGTGATACAGGAAAGCGCACGAAATCCTCTGCCCGTCAGCGGTTTTTTTTCTTTTCCCCGCTGTGGAGGCAGATGTTTCTTATTGATTTACCACAAGCATAAACTACAAATGTTACACAAATGTCCGAGGTGCCTTTGATTTCGACAAAAAAACAGGCTGAATTGTTACAAAGCTCGGACATTTCAAAAATTTTTTGAGAAATGGCGAAAAAAGCGGGGCAGCACACGCCGCCCCGCCGATCCCATACGGTTATTCCATTGACCGCATTTGTTCAATCAGGGATTGTTTTTTCTGTCTGCGGACTGTCCATACAGACAAAATCAGTTCCATTCCGAACAATACCAGAATGAACAGTCCCATTTCCAAAACCGGGAATTTGTAAGGCACTACATTTCCGGCAAAAGCTCCTATACTCATTTTTCTGCAAGCAAAGATGGAAGCCGGAAGCCCAACGATCAGCGTCGCCAATGTTGCAAAGAACGCATAGCATAGACCCTCGCAGATGTTCATTTTACATAGCTGCTTTTGGGTCAGTCCGATGGAACGCAAAACACTGTTTTCCTGTTTTCTGGACATTTGATTAGAGAGGGTCGTGTTAATCAGGTTGATAACACCAAAGAGGAATACCAGCCATGAAAGTACCTCCATACTGCCAAATACAAAAGAATTTATATTTTTTTCATACTCAATTATAGTGTCAATATTTTCTAACGCAATATCAGTATGAGTGGCTACAATATTTTTCAATTCAGACTCTACATTGTCCGCTTTTTTCGGATCACTCACAATGTTCCATGAATAGTCAAACGAAGCTATTTCTGGATGTAATTCATGGAATAATGCTTCCGGTGCAAATTCAAGTGGAGAGTCAAGCAAAATACTTGTTGTTCATGCTGGGATTGCACATATTTCAGTTACATAATTTTCCGGGACGGGAAGATTTCTCTTTTTCAAAAACTGAATATCTATATGCTCCCATACATCCATTGAATCCAGAATTGTTCCATCTAAATCAAAGATTGCCGCATTAAAATCCATTTTTCTTTTCCTTTCCGCAAAATAAATCTTTCAGTTCCGCAGCAGCAGCTTTTATATCAGACTGCGCTATGATGGCAGATACAACAGCCAGCCCGTCAATTCCCATGGGCTTGAAACGCCCTGCATTTCCCTTATTGATACCGCCAATAACAACTATCGGCAAAGAAACGGCTGCGCGGATTTTCTGTAATTCTTCCATTGATACAGAATCAGCGTCGGTTTTAGTTCCAGTAGGGAACATTGCGCCAACTCCCAAATAATCTGCACCATCCTGTTGTGCCTGTATTGCTTCTGCAATGGAAGATGCAGATACTCCCAACAGCATATTTTCCCCAATTACTTTGCGGACGGCAGCCGCAGGTAAATCATGCTGTCCAATATGTACCCCCGTAGCCTGCACAGCCATTGCAATATCTATCCGGTCGTTTATGATAAGGGGAATATGGTATTTATCCGTAACCTGTTTCACGGCAACAGCCTGATTGTAAAATTCTAATGAGGACAATTCTTTTTCTCGGAGTTGTATCATTGTGCAGCCTCCTAAAATTGCCTGTTCTACCGCTTCTGTCAGGCTATCGCAGCTCATTAGTTGACGATCAGTAACAAGATAAAGTGTATAATCAAAGTTCATTTTGCACCTGCCTATTCTTTAGATAAACCATGCTGATACAATTCGTAGAAATGGTGCGTCGGGCCACAGCCTTTTCCAATCGCAAGAGAGTGTTCGATTGCCATTGTGACATAAGCCTTTGCAGATTCGACTGCAAGCGGAACACTTTTTCCCTTTGCAAGCTGGGAAGCGATTGCAGAAGAAAAGGTACAGCCTGTCCCATGAGTATTTTTCGTATCAATGCGGGATGTTTCAAAATGGTAGAAATTTTCTCCATCAAATAGGACATCAACAGCATTTCCTATATGATGTCCACCCTTGACAACAATCGCCTTACAACCCATGGCATATATTTTTCTTGCGGCAGCCTCCATATCCGAAACTGTGGAAATCTGCATATCCGCTATTTTCTCTGCCTCTGGAATATTCGGAGTAAGTACATCGGCCAGTGGAATTACTGTGTCTATCAAGGTGGAAACCGCCGTAGGATTCATCAATGGGCAGCCATTTTTGGCATACATAACCGGGTCGATTACGACATTTTGGGGCTTATATTGTAATAGTTTCTTTGCCACCGCTTTCATACATTCTGGTGTAGAAAGCATACCGATTTTTACTGCGTCCACTTCAATATCTTCAAATACGGCGTCAATCTGTTTTTCAATCATATCCGGGGTAATATCTTGGATGTCGATAACACGGCTGGTGTTCTCTGCAACAACAGAAACAATAACACTCATTCCAAATACACCGTGAGCAGAAAAAGTTTTCAAATCAGCCTGAATACCTGCACCTCCGCTGCAATCTGATCCGGCAATGGACAATACTTTTTTCATTTTGCATTTTCCTCCATTCTCTCGTTCCGATAGGCCATCTTCCAAAAAGCAAGCTCTAACAAACTTGCTTTTTCAAAAATATCAGCCAGATACTTTTTATTTGCTACTGATAACCCGGCACATTTATGCTCTGCAAAAGCAGACCATTCTTTGCAGCTTTCTGCATATTGTTCATCCGCATAATCTTTGATAAAGTCCCAATATCTTGACTGTCTGCTTGTAGGAACAGCCGCCAATTTGCGGAATATATAGCTGTAACTTAGCATACAGGGAAGAACCGCCATTAAAATTTCTTCATTCTTTCCATGTGACGCAATCTCAAACATGAAATCAATGTAATTTTGATTTTCAGGCAAAGGGGCGATCAGTTCAATATCATCATCTGTTATGCAAAATTGCTTTAGATAATCCAGCCGCACTTCCGATTCCGTATCATTTACAAAGTTCAGCATGGAGTAGTAAAGCTGAATTTCTCTTAATGTAGCAGCATGAAAAATTGCCTTTCCGTATATGCGGGCATAGTTTTTCAGATAGATACTATCCTGAATCATATATCTCTTGAATTTTTCAAGAGGTAGCTTTCCAGTTTGCACTTCCTGCACAAATGGGGTAGCTGCACATTCTTCCCAAATGGGGATGTTGTGGGTTAAGATGTCTTTCATAAATGCCATGTTTGATCCTCCTAAGATAAAAAAATAGAGCCTCTAAAACAATTAGAAGCTCTTTCAGACGCAATACGAGCGTAAGAAATTGCTTCCCTACGCCGGTATTAGCCGACAGGTCCAGAGGTCAGGTCTTACCTTTTTCAACTTGTTCAGTTCCCTCGCAAACACATATCATATCTTATTCAATTAAAAAAGGACATTCCCAAAACAGAGAATGTCCAAAAAATACGAATCTGTATTCTTCAGCTCCCTGCGTTGGTATTAGCCAACAGGTTCAAAGGGTCAGGTTTTAACCTTCTCAACTACAAGGTAGTCCCCCTGCTTGAGTATTATTATAGTTAAGAAGTCCCCAAAAGTCAAGTCTACGCATTTAGGGCGGTAAAAGTCCACGGAAATCAAGGGTTTTTCCGCATGGTCGGCAGGCAGGTGGATAAAGTTATCCTGTTCCCCTCAAAACGGGGTTCTAAATGCGGAAAAATGGACAAAAAAGAAGCGCCGGACGCAGAGGCTTTGACACCTCCGCGCCCGGCGTTTTGCTTATTCGTCTGTGAAGTGGAACCGCTGCGCCGCAAAGTCGGCGTCACTCATGGTGTCCAACTTATCGGCGGTCTGGCAGACCAGCGCTGCCATTTCCTTGTCCATGTCCGGCAAAGCTGCCCGGAGATTTGCCGCCGTCCTGCGGCGGTCGGCGTTGTGGTACAGACAGATCAGGTTTTCTTCTTCCACGGTGAAATACATTCCTCATACCTCCATTTCTTTTGATTTTTCCCGCGCCGGGGGCTTCTTTTTCTGCTCCTCCTTGGCGGCGGCAAGCTGCGCCCGGATGGACGGCTTCTTTTGTTTCTGCGTTGTCTTTTGGGTCTGCTTGGGCTTTTTGGCCTCCGCCTTGGTTGCCTCGGCCACATCCAAAAGGGAAATCTGTTCCCCGGCTTTTGCCCTTGCTTCCAGTTCCTCCATAGACGGGGCGTTGTTCATCATGCCGTCGATCATGTTGTAGTTCTGCTCGGTGGACATTTCCGCCGTCTTGATATGGCTTTCTGGCTGGGCGGGGATGGCAAAGGCTCTTGTGCCGTTTGCCATAATAAGATACCTGCCGTCCTCCGACTGGTGGTGGAATCCATACCCGGCGGCCTCCATCTGTTCCCGGCTCCTGTCGGTCAGATAGAAACGGCCTCTCGGCGTCTGGATTTGTTCGCCGGTCATGCACTCGTCCGGCGTGAGCTGCTTTTCCAGCTGGGCGAAAAACTCCGGCACCTGCCGGTAGTCGGCCCCCTCGTCCACATAGTAGGCGGTCTGTTTTCCATCCTGCCGGAACACCACAATATCCCCCATCGAGAGGGAATGTCCCTTGTAATCGGAGGGATGTTCCATGTTGAAGCGGCGGTAAATCTCGTCCAGTGTGATGTCCTTGTCCAGCGGCGCGGAGTAGATAAGCTGGTAATTCTTCCTGTCCACCGAAAGCCCATCCGCCTGCAATTCCTCATAGGAACGATAGCGGAAGTCGCGCCCCTCCGGGCCGGGCGGCACTTGGTAGATGGAAAAGTTGGGCTGCGCCGGGGCCTCATAGTCAGAGGCAACATATTCCTCCACCGTCAGCCCGGCAGCGGCGGCCTCCTGTTCCAGCTCTGCCTCGATCTGTTTTTTGTAGTCCTGCAAGCTCTGGTCGAAGTCGGCAAGCTGCGGCGGCTCCGGCAAGTGGTACTGGCCCTGATTGAGAAGCGGGCGGCACTCTTTTACATAGTCCAAAACCGCGTTGAAATAAGCGGTCTGTTCCGGCGTCAGGGTTTCCCCGGATCGCAGGGGACGCCGGGCCTCCTGCTCCATAGTGGCCAGATTGCAATGCAGCTCCATATATGGGACGAACTCATGCAGCAGCATATCCCGCTGGGCCTTGTCCGCCTCCCATGCCTCCGGCCCCTCATGGTGGAGCACATGGTTTTTCCAGCTTTCATCCTGTGCGTAGTATTCGTGGTAGCCCCGGATATGCTGGATCAGGGAACCGTCGCCGTCGCCAAAGTCCTGCCGTCCCTCGTAGCTGTCCGGCTGGCCCTGCATGGTAAAGTCAATACGGAACCTGGTCTTGTCGTACCAATGGCCCGTATAGCCCGGCTGCTCCCGTTCATGGCGTCTGGCGCTGTCCAGCTCCTTGAAAACGGCTTCGGCTTCATGCAGCGACATTTGCTGGCCGTCTTTCAGATGGGGGCTTTCACTCCAAAGGATCGTGACAACTGGCTCCGCTGCCGGATTCTGCGCGATCTGCCGCTGGGCGTTGGCAACGGCAATCTCACTTTCGATCTCGCTTTTCACAAAGGAATCCATCTGGCCCTTTTGCAGCTCGTAGCCCTGTTCACACAGACGGTTGATAAGCCCGATCACCTTGTCAGTATTGCCCACGGCCTCGGCATAGGCCACGATCAACTGCCGTTCCTCGCTGCCCAAACGCGGGGCGTTTTTCTCTGCCAGCTCAATCAGGGCGGCGGCCCGGTCAGCCGGGGACGCCTCCGGCATGAATGGCTTTCCATTCAAAAGGCCGTCGATCCCGTTCCATGCCTGCGGCTGGGGAATGGCGTTGGCCTGTTCGGTTGCTTCCAGAAAATCATCCAGCCTGTCGCCGGTCAGGGGTTCCATCGTCCCAGCCGGTAGCTCATGGATGGCAAGGATTTCTTTTCCGGCTTCCGCAAGGGACAGGTCGGGATTGTCAAGCTGGCCTCCGTCCAGTTCCTTGTAGTCGGGGCCGTACAGTGTGTAGTCATAGCCAGTTTCCGATGGCGTTCTCCACGCTGGAGGGCGACTGCCAGCAGATGCTTGACGACCTGGACAATGAATGGGTTCCGGAGTTCTTTGACGGCCTGGGGGAGGCTTCCCCCGAGCTGATTGATATGGGGCTGGATCTGGTGATGGAGCTGGTGGACGGCATTGCGGACGCCGCGCCGGACATGGCGCAGGGCGCTGCGGAACTGATCTCCCGACTGATTACCGGCCTTTCCAGCCGCGCCCCGGAGCTGTCTAAGGCGGCTCTTTCCGTGGTCACGGCACTGCTGTCCGGCCTGACGCAGAATGGATCTTCCATCGTAGACGGCGGCCGGGGGCTTATCATGGCACTGGTTCAGGGGCTGAGCGACGAAGGACCCGAGCTTCTTGACATGGGGCTTGACCTCGTGGAGGAGCTTCTGACCGGTATCATTGATTCCGCGCCCCAGCTGGCGGAGACCGCCGTGGAGCTGGTGGGGCAGCTCATCCAGGGGCTAGCGGACAGAGGCCCGGATCTGATCACTTCGGCCGTCGGCATGGTTTCCGAGCTGATTTCCGGCTTGGGTCAAGCCGCACCGGAAATGATTCCGGCCGCTGTTCAGCTTGTCACCCAGCTACTCACCGCCCTAGTTGATTCCGCCCCGCAGCTGCTGGAAGCCGGTGTCGAGCTGGTTCTCGGACTGATCCAGGGCATTTTCAACAGCCTGGGCGATATCGGCAACGCCGTGGACAACATCGTTACGACGTTCATGGACGCCATGGCCAACAGCGACAGCAAATTCCTTCAGGTCGGCGCAAACATGATCCGGGGAATCTGGAACGGCATCAAAAGCGCAACCGAATGGCTGTATGGGCTGCTCTCCGGGTGGGTTACGGATACCGTCGACTGGATCAAGTCGAAATTCGGCATCAAATCCCCCTCCAAGGTGATGGAGCAGGAGGTCGGCGTCTGGATGGCGCGGGGCATCGGCTCCGGCTTTACGAAGGAAATGCGCCTGGTCAACGCCCAGATGGCCGATGCTATTGATACCTCTTTCGACGTTCCCCAGCTGTACGGCTCCCGCCGGGCGCGGAACGTTGCCGTTACTACGGCCGGCGGCAAAACCGTGAATCTCACGATCTACACGCAGAAACTGACCGACGCTGATATTTCCATGCTGCTGAACCTGGTCAACGAGAAATTGGGAGAGGATCTATGAGACGGATACGAAAAGTTTATCTTCAAAACGCAGCGGGCGACCGCTGGGGGCTGAACGGCGAAAATGGCGTGTACGTGTCCTCTCTGGCTGGATTTGGCTATACATTGTCGCCCACCTATGCAGACCTCACCCGGGGCTTTTTCCTCGCCGTCAGCGGCGAGAGCGAGCCGCAGGGGACAGTTCCTTTCACGGTGTACTTTACTCGAAACGCCTATGCGGTCTACCAGTCCTTCGTGGACTGGCTGGCCGCTGCCGGCACGGTCATCCTCTGCTACAATCCCACGGGCGACCAGGAGTACCGGCGGGATGTGGACGTCAATTTCCTTCAGAAGGGCGAGTTGAACGAGGTCGGCTGGCTGGAAGTCCCCAGCAGCTTTTACGTAAAGACCCCGTGGTATAAGCCCTATGCAACGACCCTTTCCCTGGAGACCGCAGGGGGCGACAGCAGCAAGCGCTACGACTATGTCTATGACAGCAGCTTAATGTACGGCGTCGACAGCTCCGGCTCTCTGGCGGGGGAGCTTCGCGGCGGCGGGCATATCCCCGGGTCTCTGGAACTGAGCTACTACGGCGCAATCACCAACCCCAAAATCAGAATGGTCGGCAACCTCAGCGGCAAGACCTTCGGCATCTGCTCCGTTACGGCGGTTCTGATTGCCTCTGATCGGCTGGAATATTCCAGCCGGCGGGAACAGTCCTATGTCCGAAAAGTCTCCGCAGACGGGACGGTGACGGATCTGCTGGACTCCCTGGATTTGAGTACCACGCCGTTTCCCCACATTCCGGTGGATGAACCCGTGACCATCTCCATCGAGGCGGACGCGGCCTTTACCGGCTCTGCGGATCTCACTCTATTCTACTATTACAGGAGCGTTTGACATGTGGGCATTTGTGAAAAGCTTTGCGACCTATCGGACGATTCGGATGGCCGCTGTCATCTCCAGCGCGCTGACCCTGGACAGTCTCAGCGCCGAGAACAGCACGGTGACGGTGGTGGGGACGGAGATCGGCCAGAGCGACGCGGGAAACTGGCTGGTGATCGACGGCGGCGTCTATTCCATAACCGGCGTGAAGCCCCAGACCGACCGCACGCTGTTGACGCTCACGTCCCCCCTGGACGCCTTTTCCCGGCCGCTGGAACTCGCCGAGCAAACTGCAAAGCAGACTGTCGGCAACTTCATCGTTCAGCAGCTGACCGAACACTGGATTGAATGCACGGACACCGCCTATGCGCTGCCATATCTGACGGTGTCCAATTTGGACACAACCGCTTTTTCACCGCCGGAGCTGGACAACAACGACTGCTACAAGCTTTCCGAGTATGCCAGGCTCATGCGCCGCAGCTACCGGGTAACGGTGCGGTTTTCGGACGGTGGTGACGAGCTGCTGTGCAACATCTCCACCCCACCAATCGAAGCCCACAATATCAGCTTTGACGATGGGAAAAGTCAGCTTCAGAACCTGGATTATTCGGCTTCCGGCACTGCTAAACTGACGGTGCTGTGTGACGTAGATACCGGAGAGAAGGACGACGACGGGGAGCCTATCGTTTCCCGGCAGAGAAGCACCTGGTATCTTGCGGAGGACGGCACTGTATCCCAGACGGTTCCCGCCCGCCGGGCTTCGGGGACGTGGGACACGATTTCCGTCAAAAAGCTTGAAGAGGTGGAGACAAAAGTCATAGAGACTTTTGCCAAAAACAAGACCAACCACAAGCTGGAATTCTGGAGTACTCTGAATCTCAACGTACAGGATAATTGCACGTTTTATGCCTATGGTGAGATCCTCCGTTCCTACATCTCCTATAAACGGAAAAGCAGCGAGGACTCCCGTTACTATTACAAGTCCGGTGAGCTGGCCACTACGGCCACAGAAAAATTGAGAGGAGTAATCAAATGAGTGCGAATTTTACCGGTGTGACATTCCCCAATCAGAAGGTGACCCCGGCCAACGATGCGGTTATCCGCCGCGCCATCTTTGACGACGGCATCCTGACCGGCTGTGATCTGAGCTATTCCGGTTCTACGCTTACGATGACGGCGGGGCAGCTCATGATCTGCGGGCGTCAGATCATCCACCCGTCGTCCCAGAACTGGGCAGTAACCGAGGCAACTTCCGGGTATGCCCGGCTGGTGCTGACGATCGACGTCACCCGCACCAGCACGAAGGACACCTTTGACCAGGTGGTGGACGAAATCCAGTATGCTACGGATGCAAACGGATTTGCTGATTTGACCACAGCCGACATCAACGCTACGGGCACCAGATATCAGGTAGCCGTTTGCTTGGTGTCTCTGGGGCCTGGCGGTATTACCGGAATTGCAAGCAAGCTTGACATGACGGAGGGTGGTGGGGCGGGAGGCGTTTTGACGGTTACGGTGATTCCTGGGGAACTGGTGACGGTTTCCCACGGTGATAAATCGCAGACAAAGGCTGCAAACGCCAGCGGCGTGGCGGTATTCAAGGGGTTGAAGGCCGGAGCGTGGACGGTAGCTGTTACAAGAAATGGTAAGCCGACTGCAAAAACCGTGATTATTGTGACAGATTATTCCGTATCGATTCCTCTTAACACTATCCCCGAGTTCACCTACACCGGTGACTACGAGATCGTCAACGATTCTGATGAACCTATCACCGTATCCCAAGACAACTGGAAAATCCGCTTCCTCACCTCTGGCACGTTGACATTTACCAACCTCAACGGTGCGGAGGGTGGAATTGATGTCTTTCTCGTTGGTGGAGGAGGAAACGGTGAAACTATCAGAGGTGCCAGAGGTGGCGGTGGTGGTTATACAAAAACCGTCAAAGGCGTGAGTATCGCTATTGCAACCCCATATACAGTCACTATCGGCGCTAGTTCCGGAACCAGCAGCGCTTTTGGCGCAAGCGCTAATGGCGCATCTGGCGCGAATGGAGGGTCCGGTGGCGGAGGTGGTGGTAGCTCAAGCGGAACTCCAGGTAACGGGGGCTCTAATGGGGGCAATGGAACGGCCGGAAATGTATCAGGTGGAGGAACCGGGCAGGGGACAACCACCAGAGAGTTTGGTGAATCTACAGGCAAACTCTATTCTGGCGGTGGCGGAGGTAGTGCTGCTAAGGCAGGTGCCGCCGGTGACTCTACAGCTGGTGCAGGTGCCGCTTTCGGTGGAGCTGCGAAAAATGGAGTAGCCAACACCGGTGGCGGAGGCGGTGCTGCATATAGTGGTACCGCAGGCGCTGGTGGTTCTGGCATCGTGATTATTCGCAATGTAAGGGGGGCTGCATAATGGCAAAATCAATGGCGCTGATTGAAAACGGCGCTATAACCAACATGCTGTGGTGCTCCGATTCTGAACCTGAAACAGATATTCTTCTTGACCCCGCAGGCCTCCCCGTGGCTATCGGCGATACCTACAGCAATGGTAAATTCTATCGGGGCGGGGTGGAAATCCTCACCCCGCTGGAAGAGGCGTTGAAGAAGAACGCCGAATATGAATCTGCGTTGACTGAGATCGAAACCGCTCTGGGGGTGAATAACGCATGACCATCGAAGAACGAAAGCGGAGAATTCTCTCGAAAATCGAGGAAATGAAGGCCGAGGGTGCGGACATGAAAAATGCCCTGGCCATTTTGGAGGTGAAGCCGGATGAAGACATGGAGTAACGGCGCCAAAAAGCGGCTGGTGGAAATCCGTGCCGCTGAGGACGGTGAGCAGGATATGCGCGCCATTGCCGCAAGTATCGCCAAGCTACCTCCCGGTCAGCTGAAAAAGATCCTCACTGAGGACATCATCGCCATTCTGGCGAAGTACGGGGTGGTGATCGGATGACGATCAAGCAAAAGCAATGCTTGCTGCTGTACCTTGGGTATTACACTGGGGCAGTCGACGGCATTTGGGGCGATAACTCCCGCCGTGCTACCGAGGCTTTCCAGCGGGACTATCAACTCACGGTGGACGGCATTTTCGGGGGCGGCACGGCGGCGCGTATCCGGGAGGTCATTACTTCCGGAGAGCTGCCCCAGCAGTCCCAAGGCACCCCGGAGACGGGTGGCGGTGCGGACTGGTGGAAGGATATCCGGTATTTCAAGCGTGCGGAATTCCGGTGCCCCTGTGGCCGTTGTGGTGGGTTCCCGGTGGAACCACAGGAATCCATGGTACGTACCGTGGACGAAATCCGGCATCGGCTGGGTGTGCCGGTTTCCATTGTGGACGGCGGCGGCTCCGGCGTCCGGTGCGCGACGCACAATGCCGAGGTCGGCGGCGTGTCCAATTCTCAGCATCTGTTTGGGCTTGCCGCTGATCTGCACAGTGCCGCAAGTCCGGCGGAGATGAAAGCCGTAGCGGAGGAAGTCATGGGGCACACCGGTGGCATTGGGCTGTACAGCTGGGGCATTCATGTGGACACCCGTCCCGGCTATGCCCGGTGGAATGGATAAGAAAGAAGGAAAGAAATGGACGAATTGGTAAAAACTGCCTGTACAGTTCTGATCACGCTGATTGGGTCGGCGGGCTTCTGGAGCTATCTGGATGCCCGCCGGGCAAAGAAAAGCGCAAGCACTCGCCTTTTGATAGGAATCGCCCACGATAGAATCACATTTCTTGGTATGAAATACGTGGAGCAGGGGTATATCACCCGTGATGAATACGAGAATCTGAATGACTATCTTTATGAGCCATATGCAGAAGCCGGAGGCAACGGCTCTGCGAAACGTGTAATGGAGGAAGTACGGAAACTTCCGCTACATAACTAAGGAGGAATTATATTATGCTGGAATATTTCATTTATCACTACGGTACGCAGATCATTGCGGCCATTCTGTGCGCGATCTTCGGCTGCCTGGGCTATGCCATCAAGCAGCTGGCCGTGAAGTACATCAACGATGACACAAAGCGCTCTATTGCCCGTGAGGCCATGCTGTTCGTGGAACAGGTGTGGAAGACCATTCACGGCGCGGACAAGCTGTCCAAGGCGCTGGAAGTCGCTGAGGCTCTGCTGAAGAAAAAGGGCATCGACTTTGACGCTGAGGAAATGCAGATCCTGATTGAGGCGGCTGTGGCTGAATTCAATAAGACATTCAAGTCTACGCCCCTGACTGAAGAATCCACCGCCGACGCTGCGCGGCGGGTAGTATCTGAATAATTTGGTTAAAGAAAGCCCGCCCTCTGGTTTTATCGGGGGGCGGATATTTCTTATCATTGATTATTCCCAGAAAATGTTGTAATATAGATATGGGGGCGATTCCATGAAGAATATTGATACTCTGAAGCAATGGGTAAATGAGAGCAACAGGATTGTAGCATTCACGGGCGCAGGTGTGAGTACGGAATCTGGCATTAAAGACTTCCGCAGCGCGAACGGCTTGTATAGCGAAAATTGGCGGCCTAACGATCAGGACTCTACGGAGTCCGGAATCCCGGATTTCCGGAGCGTGGACGGGCTGTACCACCAGAAATTCGACTACCCGCCGGAGGTCATCATCAGCCACAGCTTTTATGAGCGGAATCCGGAGTATTTCTTCCGGTTTTACCGGGAGAAAATGCTGCCGCTGGGCTTTGAACCCAACATCACCCACAGGATTCTCGCAAAGTGGGAGCAGGAGGGAAAGCTCCTTGCAGTGGTAACACAGAACATCGACGGCCTGCACCAGAAGGCGGGGTCGAAAAAGGTCTATGAGCTGCACGGCTCGGTGCTGCGCAATTACTGCACCCGCTGCGGCAAATTCTACAGCGCCGAATTTGTCAAAAATGCCCCGGGCATTCCCCGGTGCAGCTGCGGCGGCATCGTAAAGCCGGATGTCGTCCTTTACGAAGAAAGTCTGGACGAACAGACCATTGCGGGCAGCGTGAAGGCCATCCAAAGCGCGGACATGCTCATCGTGGCCGGGACCAGCCTGACGGTGTACCCGGCAGCGGGGCTGATCAACTACTATCGGGGCAGCCGGCTGGTGCTCATCAACCGGGACGAGACGCCCTATGACGGCAATGCCGATCTGGTGCTGCACGAAAGTCTCGGGGACGTTTTTTCACAGTTGGCATAAAATCAGGGAGGAAGCACGCGGCTTCCTCCCTGAAATTTTATGTTTTTGTCTTTTGCATTCTGCGGGATTTCCATTGGGCATACATCCGGAACACGGTAGCCCCCAGCAAAATGCCTACCGCCATGATACCGGCGATGGCGGCGGTGTTCATGCCCCTGTAGGCAAACATATCCATCTCGCCCCGCACGGCGAAGTTCATGGTGTAATACACCCCCGCGCCGGGAATCAGAGGGAACGCGGACACCAGCAAATAGGAAATGGCGGGATATTTGCGGATTCTTGCCATAATTTCGGAGTATAACGACGCAAACAGAGAAGCCCAGAAATAGGAGAGGATCTCGCTGAATCCCAGCCGCTGGCTGAGCCAGAACACCACCCAGCACGCAATGCCGCCGATGGTGCAGAGAATGCCCCCGGGGCCATGAATATTGAACAGAATGGAGAACCCAAAGCATCCGATACAGGCGAACAGGCACTGCGCCAGAACGGAATGGTTCACAGCAGGTGCGGAAACCGGTGCGCCCCACAGCCGCTCGGCAAGCGACCACGCCGTGGCCGTCCCCACCGCCAGAGCCGCCGCGATCAGGAACACCTGAACGATCCGGTTGATGCCGGAATTGGTGTCGCCGTAGATGATGTCCCGCATGGCGTTGGTGAACAACAGGCCGGGAACGAGGATCATCAAAGCGCCGATGGTAATGGCGTCTGGATTCTTTGCAATGCCCATAGCACCGAAGGCATAGGCCAGCAGCGCCATCAGGAAGGAAGCGGCAATGGTTCGGAAGAACTGGTTAGTGTCCTGCGCGTCCAGAAACCGAATTACAAGTCCTACCAGTATCCCGCAAATACCGGCGCAGAGGCCGTCCAGAAAATTGCCGCCGAACAGCAGCCCGAAGCCCAGTGCGCCCAGAAAATACCCCAGATAAACGATGGGAACCGGATAGACAAGCCGCTGGGAGCGGGTGACCTCCATCCACCGCTGGGCTTCCTTCGGCTCCGGGCGCTGGCTGCAATAGGCGCGACTCAGGCCGCTGAATTTTTCTACAGAGTCCAGATCGTTGCCGTGGGAGCCGATGCGGCGCATCCGGGTGATGGGGGTGCCGTCCTCCATCATGACGGTGACAATCAGGTAATTGGGAATGGCGAACACTTCCGACGCGATGCCGTAGCTGCTCAGCACCCGGCTGACGCTTTCCTCCACCCGGAACGTCTCCGCGCCGCACATGGCAAGCTCATAGCCTAAATCCGTGGCAAGATCCAGTAAAATGTTATAGTCCATGGGAATCCCCCAGTGTCATAGTCTGAAAGCAGTAACAGTATACCATATGCCCTGAAAAATACAAGCCGGTTTTTGCATCCAAAACACGGCTAATCGAACAGAGTAGGGGAGAGGGGGTTATCCAATGCGTCGAAGCACATCAGGATCTGTTCCCGGGAGGCCTTTTCCACGGCAAGCGCATGGGGAATCTCGTCTCTGCCAAACAGGCCAGCCCCGGTCGTTTCGATGTTTTCCCGAAATTCGCCGCTTTCGTATTTGCACAGTACAAAGCACTTTATGACCCCGTAGACATAGTTCGTGACGTTGTGCTTTCGCCAGTCCTGAACGGCAATCAGGCGTTCCGCCTTGACGGTGAATCCGGCTTCCTCCCGGACTTCCTTTTCGGTGTTGGACGCGATGGACTGGTCAACGTCGCACCAGCCGCCGGGCAGACACCATGTGCCGTTATTTTCATGCACAAGCAGGATTTTGCCGTCGATAAAAACAGCGGCTCTGGTATCGATTTTCGGGGTCTGATAGCCAGTCTCATTGCAGAACAGATCGCGGACTTTCTCCATGGAAATCTCCGTTTTCGCAGAGATCATCTCCGCGGCGATTTCCCGCAACTCAGCGTACCGCTCCCGGTCATATTTGTCCTTCCCGTATTGAAGCCCCGCCTGTGCAATGCTCTGAATGCGGATGGCGTAATCCAGCAGCCTGTCGTTCATGCGCCCTATTCTCCTTTTCTCGACATTTCACCAGAAATCACTATACCATAGCCATCCGCGTTTTTCAACAGAAAACCGCATGGGAGAAAATACTTGCAATTAGGGATTAGCCGTATTATAATACAGCCAACCAAATGATAGGAGGTATTTTTATGAGTGCAACCGTTTATTTTTCTCCTGTTATCACCCCGGAGAAGGTTCTGGATATGTTCAAGCTGGTGGACAAGACGCTCCCCGGCAACATTGCCATCAAGCTGCATTCCGGTGAAAAGGGAAATCAGAATTTCCTTGGGCCGGAGTTCTGGAAACCGGTGATCGACTACGTCGGCGGCACCGTCGTGGAGTGCAACACCGCCTATGACGGCGCCCGCAACACCACCGAGAAGCACCGCAAGCTGATGGACGAGCACGGCTGGAGCCGCTATTTCACGGTAGATCTGCTGGATGCCGAAGGCCCCGATATGCAGCTGGACATTCCCAGCGGCAAGGTCATCAAGAAGAATTTCGTGGGCAAAGACCTGAAAAACTACGATTCCATGCTGGTGTTGTCCCACTTCAAGGGACATCCCATGGGCGGCTACGGCGGCGCACTGAAGCAGCTGTCCATCGGCGTGGCGTCATCCTACGGCAAGGCGTATATTCACGGCGCAGGCGTGCCGGAAGATATCTGGACGGCGGAGCATGATTCCTTCCTGGAATCCATGGCGGACGCGGCCGGCAGCGTTGTGAATTACTTCCACGGCAACATGATTTTCATCAACGTCATGAAGAACATGAGCGTTGACTGCGACTGCTGTGAAATTGCGGAAGACCCCTGCATGGAGGACATGGGCATTCTGGTTTCCACAGACCCCATTGCCATCGACCAGGCGTGCATTGATATGGTGTATGCCTGCTCTGACCCCGGCAAGGCGCATTTCCTTGAGCGCGTGGAAAGCCGGAACGGCGTACACACCATTGAAGCCGCCGCGGCGCTGGGCTTCGGCAGCCGGGAGTATACGCTGGTGAAGGTTGACTGATTTACGCACCGCTGAATAAGAAACACTAAAAACGTCCACTGTAATTCCAAAAGAATTACAGTGGACGTTTTGTCAAAGCGTGTAAAATTACATCGTTGGAACCTCGTAGACCTTGGATATCGTCCTTTCGTCTGCCATCTCGATCACAAAATTGCCGGGAATCATTTTTTCGCCGCTTTCGTCCCGATACATCAGGAAAAACCGGGATGTCATATACCCTTTGTAAAACCGCGCGTCATAGATGTTGACACAGAGCAGTTCAGCGGGGCCGTTCAGTACCACGTTGTTCTTTTCGAGCGCAGATTGGATAATGTGTTCCGATGTTTCCTCAAACGATGTGATCGCATCGGAAACCCTCCGGCAGCAGATCTCTCTTTCCGGAAAATCTCCGTCGGACGGACAGACCGTTTTCAGCATGGAACAGGCAATGGGGCGTTCGGCTGCGTTGAAAGAATATGCGCCCGAAGCAGCCAGTGCGTTGACTATCAGCGCGCCGCTGTAATAGCTGGATATTCTGATGGGAAACAGACGTTCCGGCTTCGTTATCGCTACGCGCATACGCTGCGTCATTGCGGCGGCCGCCTGTCCATCCAGCTGCCGCAAGGTCATCCACTCGACATAAGTCGCTGTGCCTTCGATCTCTTCTACCTTGCTTTCGTAGGCGTATTCGTATGGGTGGCGTTCACTGCGCCGCTTTCTGTGGGACAGCAGCTCCTGATAGGATGCTTCATCAAAGTGATCGAGTATGCGCAGCAGAAGTTCGTTTTCCCGTAGTTTCAGGCTCAGATTGTCCGCGTTGTATTGATAACGATACAGCGCTTCCATTTCATCCGCCCAACAGTTCCAGTTCTCCACGGTCTGATAGCCATGGAACATTTCGTGGACGATTTTGGACGCCAGAACGGGGGCGGGGAGGTCATCTACGACCTTCCATATGGCTATCTGCTCGCCTTGAAAGCTGATGGAGGTGTTTGCGCAGAAATCGTCGCTTTTTTCAATGTATGCCCCGTTAAAAAAGCATTTTTCATCGTCATACAGGGCGAATTTCAGCGGCCGGAAGCCTGGCCAGATGCGCCCGAAATCCAGCGACGAGATCGTCTCAGATACCCGGCTGTACAGTTCATCCAGATTCATATGGTATTTCCTCAGTATCGTTTGATTTTCTTTAACCAGTAAAAAGTCCGCCGTGGTTCCCTCGAAACTACGGCGGACTTTTTGGCGGAGATGTGGGGATTCGAACCCCAGCACGGGCAGAACCCGCCTACCGGATTTCGAATCCGGACCCTTCAACCGCTTGGGTACATCTCCATAGCTCTTTGATTCCCGGTCATTATATCAGCGGTTGCGGAAAAAATCAAGACTTTTCCGCATTTCTCTTTTCTTTGCAGGAAAACATTGCCCACGCACTGTTTCTATTTCAAGGGTAGACTTTTTCCCCAATTTGTGATACCCTAAGCATAACCCAAGAAAGAAAAGGGTAACGCTTATGATGAAAAAAACAGAAAAGCTTCTGGCGCTTATTCTCTGCGCCGTCATGATCGCGGGACTTCTGGGCGGCTGTCAGAAGAAGCCCAAGCGCACCACCAAGGAAACCGACGAGACCACCTATGGTATCGACGTGGCGCGGTATCAGGGAACCATCCGCTGGGCGGAGGCCGCCGCATCCGGGGTTGATTTTGCCATGGTGCGGGTCGGTATGCGGAGAATGGCGGAGGGGGAGATTTCTCCCGATTCCAATGCCCGGTATAACCTACAGGAAGCGGAGAAAAACGGCGTCAAGCTGGGCGTGTACTTTTTCTCCACTGCCATTTCCAAAGAGGAAGCCGTAGAGGAGGCCGACTGGACGGCGGATTTCATCGCCCAGTATCCCATTACCTATCCGGTGGTCTACGACTGCGAGGGCTTTACCGACATGGACAGCCGCCAGTACGGCATGTCCAAAGCAGAGCGGACGGACATCGCTCTGGCGTTCCTGAAACGCATCGAGCAGCGGGGCTACGAGGGAATGTTCTACGCCGCGAAAAACGAGCTTCAGGACGAGACCCTGTGGGAGACCTCCCGCATTGAAAAACATTATAAAATCTGGGTGGCGCAGTTCCCCGGCGATGCCGACCCGGCGGTGCATACCTCCAGCTATACCGGCGATCACCAGATGTGGCAGTACACCATGGAGGGAAGCGTCCCGGGCATTTCCCAGCCTGTTGACATGAACGTGGCTTACTTCGGCTACGACGGGGTGGAAAAGCCCAAGGACGAGACGCCCCCGGCGGAAGCCTTCCCGGACGTGGAAGCGCTGATGGACTTTACCCAAGTCAACGAGGAAGTGACCGCCAAGGTGGAGACCAATCTCCGCGACATTCCCAGTCAGGACACGGACAGCACGGTGCTGTACACCCTGAAAAACGGCGAAATTGCGACCCGCATCGCCGTAAGCAGCAGCGGCTGGTCAAAGGTCACCTTCAACGGAAACACCTATTACGCCGTGAGCAGCTACCTGACCACCGACCTGAATTATTCGGCAGACGCCGCCGGTGAGGCAGGGGAGGACGGCATCAAGACGGTTTTCACCCCGGTGAATCAGGAGGTGACCGCCAAGGATGTGGTCAACCTGCGCAAGCTGCCCAGCGTGGAGCATGAGGACGCCACGGTAGTCGCCCAGCTGAAAAACGGCGACGTTGCCACCTGTGTCGGCGTCAGTGACAATGGCTGGTCGAAGCTGGAGTACAAGGGAGAAACCTGCTACGCCGTGACCAGCTATCTGACGCCGGTGGGCAGCGGCGAGCTTCCCACCCAGCCGGAAGACGACGGCATTCAGACCCAATTTGAGGAAATGAACGATCTCGTCACCGCCAAGGTGGAGGTCAATCTGCGGTCGCTGCCCAGCGTGGAAGACCCGGATTGCGTGGTGGTCGCGTCGTTGAAAAACGGCGAGGTCGTAACCCGAACCGGCATCAACCGGGACGTTGGCTGGTCGCGGGTAGAATACAACGGCCAGACCCTGTACTGCGTCAGCAGCTATCTCATGGCGGCGGAGGCGCAACAAAAAGGGTAAAAAAGTCAAAAATGATGTTGACAAATTTCCCAACCTGTGTTAATATAAGCGGGTCGTTGAGAGACGGCGCTTATATGGGCGAGTGGTGGAATTGGTAGACTCGCTAGATTCAGGTTCTAGTGTTCACTGCGGACGTGCGGGTTCAAGTCCCGCCTCGCCCACCAGATAAATGAGGTACACATCCGTGTATCTCATTTATTTTTTGTTCTAAGCTGTGCACATCATACTATTTCTCGATAAAATGGTTAACACCATTTTATCCTGCGAATCCTTCGCAGGCCGCCGGTGGCGGCGAGAAATGTATGGACTTACGTTTTTTGCGGCTACGCCGCTGGCTGCTGAAACAGCAGCCGAATAAAACGGTTTTTAACCGTTTTATTGAAAACTAGTATCAGATTCGGTAAAGATTTGCCCCGGAGGGAAAAATGATCAAATTGCTTTCCGATATCGGTAGATTTGTTCATAAGATTATGGTATTCTATTCATAAAGTGTTGAATCAAATCACGAAGGAGCAGCAGAATGGTCAAAACGAAACAGCTTATCCACGAACTTTCCAAATCCCTGCGATGGCAGAACTTTATTTTCCTGTTTGTCGCGGGCTGCATCAACGCCTTTGGCGTCAACATTTTCTTAGCCCCGGTGGGGCTGTACGACAGCGGCATTTCCGGTACGTCTATCCTCCTTTCCCAGATCACGCCGGATTATCTGTCCCTGTCCGTCTTCCTTCTGATTCTGAACGTTCCGCTTTTCCTGTTCGGACTGAAAAAGCAGGGGACGGCCTTTACCGTCTATTCTCTGTTCGCCGTCGCCGTGTACTCGGCCGCGTCGTGGATCATCGTGGACGTGCTTCCCGTGGACGTGAGCTTTGCGTCTCCGCTGGCGGGGGAAGACCTGCTCTTGTGCGCCCTGTTCGGCGGCGTGATCTCCGGCGTGGGCAGCGGCCTGACAATCCGCTATGGCGGTGCGATCGACGGCGTGGAGGTCATGGCGGTCATTTTCGCAAAGAAGCTGAGCCTGACCGTCGGCACCTTTGTCATGATCTACAACGTCATTCTGTACATTCTCTGCGGCAGTGTGATGCACAGCTGGATTCTGCCCCTTTACTCCATCGTGGCCTACGGGGCGGGGCTGAAAACCGTTGACTTCGTGGTGGAAGGCATCGACCGCTCCAAGGAGGTCATGATCGTCACGGACAAAGCCGAGGAGATCAGCGCCGCGCTGATGGAGGCATTCGAGTGCGGCACAACGAAAATCGCCGCCCGAGGCGGCTATTCCGACGCGGACAAAACCATCATTTACTTCGTGGTGAACCGCTTCCAGATCTCCAGAATGCGGGCGATCATCCGCTCCATCGACCCGAAAGCGTTCGTGACCATCAGCGATGTGGCCGATATGTTCAAGAGCAATGACTAAAATTTAAGGCAGCGCCGCGCAATCGCGCGGCGCTGTTTTTCTAATTTCCTCTTGCATTTTCCGGCAAAATGTGCGACAATAGCGTCAAACATACGAGCGAAAACGGTGATGGTATGGAGAAAGAAGAACTATTGCAGCGGGTCTTTGGCTATTCCAGCTTCCGGCCGGGGCAGGAGAAGCTCATTGACGGCGTGCTTTCCGGGCAGGACGTATTCGGCATCATGCCCACCGGCGGCGGAAAAAGCATGTGCTACCAGCTCCCGGCGCTGATGCTGCCGGGAATTACTCTGGTAATTTCGCCCCTGATCTCTCTGATGCGGGATCAGGTGATGGCGCTGAAAGGGGCGGGCGTTCCCGCCGCGTTCCTGAACAGCACCCTCACGGGGCCGCAGATGCAGGCGGCATACCGCAATCTGCTGGCCGGGCGATATAAGATCGTCTATGTCGCCCCGGAACGGCTGGACTATCTGGGCTTCGGCGGCGTGGTGGAGAAGCTGAACATATCCTTTATCGCGGTGGACGAAGCCCACTGCATCTCCCAGTGGGGACAGGATTTCCGCCCCAGCTATTTACGAATCGTGCAGTTTATCGACAGTCTTCCGAAGCGCCCGGTGGTTGGGGCGTTCACCGCCACCGCGACCCGGAGCGTGCAGGAGGATGTGGAGCGGATTCTGGAGCTGCGCAGTCCGGTGCGGGAGGTCACGGGCTTTGACCGTCCGAACCTGTATTTTGAAGTCATCCAGCCGGAGTCCAAGGACAAGACGCTTCTCCGATTGCTTGCCGGGCAGAAGCGGAAAAGCGGCATCATCTACTGCGCCACCCGGAAAAAGGTGGAGAGCGTCTGCGAGCTGCTGTGTGATCACGGCTACGCCGCCACCCGGTATCACGCGGGGCTTTCCGAAGCCGAGCGAAGCAAAAATCAGGAGGATTTCCTCTACGACCGCAAGACCGTGATGGTGGCAACAAACGCTTTCGGCATGGGCATCGACAAATCCAACGTCAGCTTTGTCATTCACTACAATATGCCGAAAAGCATCGAAGCCTACTATCAGGAAGCCGGCCGCGCCGGCCGGGACGGGGCAGAGGCGGACTGCATTCTGCTGTTCAGTCCCGGGGACGTGCAGACCGCCCGGTTCCTTATCAACAACGGCTCCGACAACGAGGAAATGGACGCCGTGCAGCGGGAGGAGGTGCGGCGGCAGGATCTGGAACGGCTGGACGCCATGATCGGCTACTGCAAGACGAAAAGCTGCCTGCGAGGCTACATTCTGGATTACTTTGGGCAAAAGCACCCGGCGATGTGCGGCAACTGCGGAAGCTGCAAGGGGAATTTCCAGTCGGTGGAGATTACCCGGGAAGCGCAGATCATTCTCTCCTGCGTGAAGCGGGTACACGACGCCCTTGGCTACAATGTGGGCGCGAATCTGCTGGGGAACATTCTGCGGGGCAGCCGGAACAAGCGGGTGCAGGAGCTTGGGCTGGACAAAATCAGCACCTACGGTCTGCTGAAGGACAGGACACGGAGCGACATTCACGCCATGATCGACCATCTGGAAGCGGAAGGGTATCTGCGGACGGAGCAGGAGCATCAGTCCGTGTTCCTGACCCCGGCAGCGGGGGAGGTTCTCTACCGGGGCAAAACGGTCACCATGTTGGTGGAGCAGACCCATGAACCGGAAACGCCGGTCACGGAGACAGCAAAGCTCACAGCGGACGACGCCCAGCTGTTCGACGCGCTGAAAGAGCTGCGGCTGGAACTGGCGAAAAAGGCGGAAATTCCGGCGTTCGTGGTATTTTCCAACGCCACGCTGGCGGACATGGCAAAAAAGAAGCCAGCCACCATGAGCGAATTCAAGAAGGTTTCCGGCGTGGGCGAGATCAAGGCCGCCTGGTACGGCACGGCGTTTCTCAAGTGCATTCAGTCGTACTTAGACGAAAACGCATAATACGATTCTTTTTATGCCATACTTTTGCATAGAAAAATCCTCCGCATGATTTTGTCCATGCGGAGGATTACGCTATGTTGTGCTAATTGGCTTATCGCTCCCGGTTGTCCAACGTGTAGATCACGCAGGCAAATCCGGCAATCAGGGCAAACAGAATGGCTCCGCCCAGCGCGTCGCCAAGGCTTGCGCCGATGAAGAACCCGACGATCGCGGCAATGACCATGACAATTACGGATACAACCGTTCTGAACTTGTTCATAGCCCGATTACCTCCAAACCTGAATTACCCGATGGGTTCAAAATCCGCAGCGCCGTGCTTGCACAGGGGGCATACGATGTCGTCGGGCAGGGTGTCGCCCTCGTAGATCCAGCCGCAGACCTTGCAGACAAAGCCGTGCTTGCCCTCGGTTTCCGGCTTGGGCTTGACATTGTTCTGATAGTAGGTGTAGGTCATGGTCTCTCGGTCGGAGATCACCCGCGCCTCGGTGACGGAGCAGATGAACATGCCGTGGGTGTCCAGATCCACATAGCTTTCCACCTTCAGGCTCATGAAGGAGTTGATATACCGGGGCAGGAACCGCAGGCCGTTATCGGAGCGCAGCTCCTCGACACCGGCGAACTTGTCCGCCGTGCGGCCGCTCTGGAAGCCGAAGGTCTGGAAAACGGAAAAGGGGGCAGAGGTGTCCAGACAGCACACGTTCATCACGCCGGTCTGCTTGATGACGTGGTGGGAATAATTCTGCTTGTTGATGGTGACGGCGATGCGGTTGGGGGTGTTGGTGACCTGAGAGACGGTGTTGACGATCAGGCCGTTGTCCTTGCTGCCGTCGCTGGACGTGACCACGTACAGGCCGTAGCCGATGTTGAACAGCGCGTCCAGATTGTTCTTGTTCGCCGTCTCGTCCTGCCGGGCGAGGTAGTCCTTGCACAGCTCGTTTGCCATGGACTCAATCTGAGCCTTGCTGTCGTCATTCAGGGCAGAGAGAATCTTCACGGTGGTGTCGGTGAAGGTCAGGTTCTTGCTGCCCTCCAGCATCTTGCGCATGGTCTTGGCGGCGAGGGGCGCCCAGGAGCCGTTTTCCATCAGGCCGATGGTGCGGTTCTGGAAGTTCCGCTCGGTCAGGTGATGAATGAATTCCTTCATGAAGGGGAAGACGTCGGCATTGTAGGTGGTGGTGGCCAGCACCAGCTTTCCGTAACGGAAAGCGTCCTCAACGGCCTTGGCCATGTCGCACCGTGCGAGGTCGTGCACGATGACCTTGGGGCAGCCCTTGTCCGCCAGCTTCTGCGCCAGCAGCTCCGCCGCCGCCTTCGTGTGGCCGTAGACGGAGGTGTAGGCGACCACAATGCCGTCGCTCTCCACCCGGTAGGAAGACCAGATGTCGTACAGATTCAGATAATACCCCAGATTCTCCGTCAGCACGGGGCCGTGGAGGGGGCAGATGATGGAAATGTCCAGCCCGGCGGCCTTTTTCAGCAGCGCCTGCACCTGCGCGCCGTACTTGCCCACGATGCCGATGTAGTACCGGCGGGCTTCGTCTGCCCAGTCTTCCTCCACGTCCAGAGCGCCGAACTTGCCGAAGCCGTCAGCGGAGAAAAGAACCTTGTCATAGGAATCATAGGTCACGATGACCTCCGGCCAGTGAACCATGGGCGCACCCACAAAGGTCAGGGTGTGCTTGCCCAAGCACAGGGTATCGCCCTCGCCGACGACAATGCGGCGGTCGGCGTAGTCGTCGCCGAAGAAGTTTTTCATCATGACAAAGGCCTTGGCGGAGGAAACCACGGTCGCCTCGGGGTAGACCTTCAGGAAATTGGCGATGTTGGCGGAGTGGTCAGGCTCCATGTGCTGCACCACCAGGTAGTCCGGCTTGCGGCCGCCCAGGGTGTTCTGAATGTTGTCCAGCCACTGATGGGTAAAGCCCCGGTCTACGGTGTCCATGATGGCGACCTTTTCGTCCACGATGGCGTAGGAATTGTAGCACATGCCGCCCGGGACAACGTACTGTCCCTCGAACAGGTCGACCGCATGGTCGTTGACGCCGATGTACCGGATGTCCTTTGTGATTGTCATAAAATTGCTCCTTTTTTGTGTTATTATGTCAGTTCTGCTCGTAATCCAGAACTTCCTTGGCAATATAAATCGGGCGGTCCTTGCTCTGCTCAAAGGTTCTGCCCACGTATTCGCCGATGATGCCGATGCAGAACAGCTGCACGCTGCCCAGCAGCAAAATCAGCACGATGATGGTGGCATAGCCGGGAACGTCGATGCCCTGAATCAGCTTTTGCAGCACCACCACGATCAGGTAAATGACAGCCGCAACGCCCGTCACGCCGCCGAGCCACGTCGCCAGCCGCAGGGGGGCGATGGAGAAACCGATGATACCCTCGATGGCGTAATTCACCAGCTTCCAGAAGCTCCACTTGGTGGTGCCAGTCGCCCGCTCGCAGGCGGTGTAGGGGATGAACTTGGTGCTGTAGCCCACCCATGCGAAAATGCCCTTGGAGAAGCGGTGGTATTCCGCCAGCTCCAGAATGCTATCCCGGACGCTGCGGCGGAAGGTGCGGAAATCGCTGGCGTCGGGCTGCAAGGTCACCTTGGACAGCTTGTTGATGATGCTGTAAAAGCACCTTTTGAAGAAGGACAGCACCTTTCCTTCTCCCCGGCGATCCTGAAATGCCGCGACCACATCGAATTCCGGTTCCTCGTCCAGAATTTTCACCATATCCCGGACGATTTCCGGACGCTGCTGGAGGTCGGCGTCAATGAGGCAGATATAGTCTCCTCCCGCGTGCTGCAATCCCGCGTAAATTCCGGCCTCCTTGCCGAAATTCCGGGAGAAGGACACCACCTTCACGGGGCATTCCTGGGCGGCGTAAATTTTTTTCAAATTGTGCAGCGTGGCGTCCCGGCTGCCGTCGTCAATGAAGACGATCTCGTAATCATAGCCGCAGCCGTCAAAGGCGGAGATGACCGCCTGCTGAAACAGGGCGACGTTATCCGATTCGTTATAACAGGGAACTACCAGGGATAATTTCATGAGCAAACACTCCCGCTTCCAATAAACTGCATACATTATATGCGATTTTTACCGGCCCGTCAACGCCTTGTGCAGCCATTTTCCGCTGCCGAAGCGGACGGAGAAGACGACGCACCGGATTGCCCACGATGCCCACATGGCGATCCACACGCCCAGCAGGCCGAGCTTGCAGGGAATCGCCAGCACATAGCCAAGGCCGATGGTCACGACCCACAGCACAGCCAGTGACACCACGGAGGGGTACAGGGTATCGTTGGCCGCCCGGAGGGTGCTGGGCAGGGTGTTCGACCGCGGCCAGAACAGCAGCAGGCTGGGAATCGACCAGTACAGCAGCTTTTTCGCCATGGCGAGAACCTCCGGCGTGGGGTGGTACTGCCCCAGAAGCGCGGGAAGCAGGGGAATGAACAGGGCTGAGGTCAGCAGCACCAGAATCAGGGCGATCTGGTCGCACCGGACGCCGTAGCGTTTGGCTTCGTCATACTTTTCCGCGCCAAAGCACCGGCCGACCACCGTCACGGACAGGTTCGCCGCGGCCATAGCAGGGGAGTACCACACACCGATCACGGAATTGGCAATGGCGTGGGTCGCCAGTGCTGTGGTGCCGAGAGAGATCATGTACATTTCGGCCACCACATTTCCGAGGGACGAGCACGCCTGTTCCAGCCCCAGAGGAATGCTGACCTGCAAGGTGGAGCGGAGAATCCCTTTATCGCAGGTGAATATCTGCCCGAAGGTCATTTTTACCGGCGCTTTCCAGAAAAACTGCAGGATCACAGAAGCGGCTGCACCTATGAACCGCGCCAGCAGCAGGGCAAAAACGCTGCCGAGAATATCCATCCGAAGCACATTCAGAAACAGAATGCTGAACACCAGATAGGCGGCGTTGATGATGACGCTCAGGGCAAGGCACCGGCCGGATTCTCCCAGCCCACGGAGAATGCCGAAGTTTGCGGTATATATGGTAAACACCAGAATCGACCAAGCGCTGCCGGACAGATAAATCCGGGCTTTTTCCAGAACGACGGCTTCTGCCTCCGGGTAAAGCAGGGTCAGCACCTGACGGGGAAACATCAGCAGGGGCAGGCACACCACGGTGCCGACTGCCACCGTCAGCCACAGCGTCATGCCCGCGGCCTTGCGGATACGAACAGGGTCTTTCATGCCGCAGCTCTGGGCGACCACCACCGTGCCGCCGGCGCTGATACCGTTGAAAATGCAGGTGATCATCCACGTCAGCGGCGTCACCAGAGACACCGCCGCGACGCTGGCTTCGCCGTTGCTGCTGATGAGGGCGGTGATGAGCATACTGATGAACATGACGGACAGGCAGTCCAGAACGTTGGGAAAGGTCAGATGGAGAATTTCCCGCCACGAAAACACCGTACCGGACAGGGTACGTGTGAGAAAGTTGTCAAGGAATTTGGGTACAGGATGCTGTTTCATGAAGAAATGGCCTCCGCAGGATTTTTCGTCCAAAGCATAGCATGACCGGCAGGAAATGTCAATGGATGGCAGAAGGGCACCAACATTTTTCTTGACAAAATACTGCCTTTGCAATACAATGAAATGAAATTGATAACGCGGTGAACGGGAGGTTCCGTTTTCCGGCTCAAGGAAGAGAGTGCGCATTCTGGTGCGAGCGCATATTGGCCGGTTCGGATGGTCGCCCGGGAGCGGTCTTTCTGAAGAAAGTAAGAAAGAACGGGCTGCCCGTTACAGCAGTTTTTAAGTGCCCGAAAGGGAATTCAGGTGGTACCGCGGAAAATTTTCGCCCTGAGCTTTTGGGGAATCTTTGAGTCAGCCGATTCAGAGCTTCCCCGGCTCAGGGCGTTTCTTATTTAAGAAAAGGAGCGAAAGAAAATGGCAAGAGAATTACCAAAGGTTTACGAGCCGCAGCAGGTGGAATCCAAAACCTACGACATGTGGCAGCAGGGCGGCTACTTCCACGCCGAGGTGGATGAAAGCAAGAAGCCCTTCACCATCGTCATGCCCCCACCCAACGTCACCGGTCAGCTGCACATGGGTCACGCCATGGACGCAACCTTGCAGGATACCCTGATCCGGTTCAAGCGGATGCAGGGCTATAACGCCCTGTGGATTCCCGGCGTCGATCACGCCGGCATCGCCACCCAGATCAAGGTGGAGGAGGAACTTCGCAAGGAGGGTCTGACCCGCTACGATCTTGGTCGTGAAAAGTTTCTGGAGCGCGTCTGGGACTGGAAGCACAAGTACGGCAACCGCATCGTGGAGCAGCAGAAGAAGCTGGGCGCAAGCTGCGACTGGGAGCGTGCCCGGTTCACCATGGACGAGGGCTGCTCCAAAGCCGTGCGGGAGGTCTTCGTCTCTCTGTACGAAAAGGGTCTGATCTACAAGGGCAGCCGCATTATCAACTGGTGCCCCCACTGCGTCACCGCCCTGTCCGACGCTGAGGTGGAGTATGTGGACAAGCCCGGCCACCTGTGGCACATCCGCTACCCGCTGGCCGACGGCTCCGGCGAGGTGATCGTGGCGACCACCCGTCCCGAGACCATGCTGGGCGACTCCGGCGTGTGCGTCAACCCCAACGACGAGCGCTACAAGGACATCGTGGGCAAGATGGTCATTCTTCCCCTTGTGAATAAGGAAATCCCCGTCGTCGCTGACGATTACGCCGAGATGGACTTTGGCACCGGCTGCGTTAAGATGACCCCCGCCCACGACCCCAATGACTTTGAAGTGGGACTGCGCCACAATCTGGAAGTCATCCGGGTTCTGGACGACAACGGCAAGGTCAACGAAAACGGCGGAAAGTATGAGGGTCTCGACCGCTACGAGGCCAGAAAGCAGATCGTCGCCGATCTGGAAGCGGGCGGATATCTGGTGAAGGTGGAGCCTTACAGCCACAACGTCGGCACCTGCTACCGCTGCCATCAGGACGTGGAGCCGATCATCTCCGCCCAGTGGTTTGTGAAGATGAAGCCTCTGGCCGAGGAAGCCATCCGGGTCGTCAAGGACGGGGAGACCAAGTTCGTCCCCGAGCGGTTCAGCAAGACCTATCTCAACTGGATGGAGAATGTCCGCGATTGGTGCATTTCCCGTCAGCTGTGGTGGGGTCATCAGATTCCCGCATGGACGTGCGCCGACTGCGGCCACATCACCGTGTCCCGGGAGGATGTCTGCAAGTGCGAAAAGTGCGGCAGCACCAACGTTGAGCGTGACCCCGACGTGCTGGATACCTGGTTTTCCTCCGCTCTGTGGCCCTTTGAAACGCTGGGCTGGCCGGAAAAGACGGAAGACCTTGACTATTTCTACCCGACGGACGTGCTGGTCACGGGCTACGACATCATTTTCTTCTGGGTCGCGAGAATGATCTTCTCCGGCTGCGAGCACACCGGCAAGACGCCCTTCCACACCGTGCTTATCCACGGTCTGGTGCGGGACAATCAGGGACGCAAGATGTCCAAGTCTCTGGGCAACGGCATTGACCCGCTGGAAATGATCGACAAATATGGCTGCGACGCTCTGCGGATGAACCTGATCACCGGCAACTCTCCCGGAAACGACACCCGTTTCTACACCGAGAAGTGCGAGGCCATGCGCAACTTTGCCAATAAGCTGTGGAACGCTTCCCGCTATGTGCTGATGAATCTGGGCGAGGACGCCAAGAACGAGCTGCCTGCCCTTGACAAGCTGGAAATTGCCGACAAGTGGGTGCTGTCCAAGCTGAACACGCTGATCGCCGAGGTCACGGAGAATCTGGAAAAGTACGAGCTGGGCGTGGCCGTCCAGAAGGTGTACGACTTCATCTGGGACACCTACTGCGACTGGTATATCGAGCTGACCAAGGCGCGGCTGTACTCCGAGGACGCTGAGCGCAAGCAGACCGCCATTTCTGTGCTGGTGTATGTGCTTGACCAGATCCTGCGGCTGCTGCATCCCTTCATGCCCTTCATCACCGAGGAAATCTGGCAGAGCATCCCCCACGAGGGTGACGCGCTGATCGCCGCGAAGTGGCCGGAATATCGGGAAGACCTTGCCTTCAAGGCCGAGGAAAGCCACATGGAGTCCGTCATGGATGCCATCCGTGCCATCCGCAACCGCCGTGCAGAAATGAATGTTCCGCCCTCCCGGAAGGCGGCACTGTACGTGCTGACCTCCAAGCCCCAGGTCTACGCCGAGGGTGAGGGCTTCATCCAGCGCCTGGCCTACGCCGACACCGTGACCATGATGGACAAGGAGCCGGAAAACTTAAACGGTATGGTGACCATTCCCACCGCCGACGCCAAGCTGTATATCCCCATGGGTCAGCTGGTGGACGTGGCCAAGGAGCTTGACCGTATCTCCAAGGAACTGGAAAAGAACCGCAAGTTCTTAAGCTCTCTGGAAGCGAAGCTCAGCAATGAGAAGTTCGTCTCCCGCGCCCCCGAGGCCGTTGTGAACGCGGAGAAGGAAAAGGCGCAGAAGACCCGCGACCTGATTGCAAGTCTCGAGCAGAGCGAAGCGGCGCTGAAGAGCCTGTAAATTTAACGAAATCAGGTATCCGTGGAAATTCGGATACCTGATTTTCCTTGTGAGGGAATGAAAATGAAATGTGTATTGGCCGCAATGGGCTTTATCAATGAGGATATCCGGCACAACAAAAACGTGATTCTGGATACCATGAAACGGTATTCGGGACAGGCGGATATCGTGATTTTCGGAGAAGCGTTTTTGCAGGGGTTTTATGGCGCGACATTTGCGCCGGCGCACGACAGGAAAATTGCCGTCTGCCGGGATGACGCTGTTATACAGGAGATCGGCCTTGCGGCGAAGGAATATGAGATCGCCGTTTCCTTTGGGGTTATCGAACGGGAAGACGACCTTTTTTACAGTTCACAAATAACGATCGATGCCGCAGGGCAGACCATCGACGTCTACCGGCGGGTGTCTCCGGGCTGGAAGGAATCCTTCGCGGACGGCCGTTACCGGGAGGGGAAAGCGTTTCACACTTTCCCGTTTCAGGGCAGAAAGGTAGCCGTCGGCCTGTGCGGCGACCTGTGGTACGACGGGAATATCGACGAAATTAACCGCCTGACCCCGGATGTCGTTTTCTGGCCGGTGTACACGGATTACAGTGCCGGGGAGTGGAACACGTCGATAAAGCAGGAGTACGCCGCTCAGGCGGGTAAGCTGCATTGCGAGGTGCTGTATGTCAACTCCCTCTGCAAAGACAAATTGACTGAACCACTCGCAAAAGGCGGCGCGGCGCTGTTCCGGAATGGCGCTATCGAGAAGGAGATACCCTCCGGGAAAGAAGATACTCTTCTGGTGGAGGTATAAGGCAATCCGGCCGTTTGCACAGAAGTATTATTTTTACACAATCCCGTTTCCGACTGAAAAATCGGAAACGGGATTTTATACTGTTAATCAGCAAATTTACCTAGGAGGGAAGCAATATGCACTTTACCAGTTTTTTGGAGGAAGGACGGCTGACGGTGGCGCTCACCGGGGAAATTGACCACCACTGCGCAAAAGCCTATATTCAGGCCATCGCCGCGAAAATCGAGGCTTACACCCCGGAGGTCTGCGTGCTGGATTTTCAGGAGGTTTCCTTTGTGGATTCTTCCGGCATTGCCGTGGTCATCAACGCCTTAAGGAGCATGACCCAGATCGAGGGGCGGCTGCTTCTGACAGGCATTGCGCCCCAGCCCATGCGGGTGTTCCGGGCGTCTGGAATCGATAAGCTTGTGGAGATCAAGGAGGCTGTATCATGAAATTCGACAACTATATGATTCTGGATTTTCCCAGCAAATCCGCCAACGAAGCCTTTGCCCGGTCGGCTGTGGCCTGCTTCGCCGCCCAGATGGACCCGACGCTGGAGGAGCTGGGGGACATCCGCACGGCGGTGAGCGAAGCGGTGACCAACTGCATCGTCCACGCCTACCCGGAAAAGCTGGGGAATATCACCCTGCGCTGCCGTATCCTGAAGGACAACGTGCTGGACATCGTCATCAAGGACAAGGGCGTCGGCATCCCGGACATAGAGCAGGCCAGACGTCCCGCGTACACCACCGGCGGCGCGGAACGCAGCGGAATGGGCTTTACCATCATGGAAAGTTTTATGACCGATCTGGAAATTACATCCAAACCCGGAAAAGGAACCACGGTGCATATGCGCCGGAAGCTGCAGCGGCGGCAATGAGCAGGACGGAGGAACTGATCGCCAAGGCGCAGCAGGGCGACCGGGAAGCGTCCGAAGCTCTGGTGGAGGAAAACTCCGGCCTGATCTGGTCGGTGGCAAGGCGGTTTTTAGGCCGGGGAACGGAAGCCGACGATCTGTACCAGTTGGGGTGCCTTGGCTTTCTCAAGGCTGTGGAGGGGTTCGACCTTGCCTACGGGACGCAGTTTTCCACCTACGCCGTGCCGAAAATCGCCGGGGAGATCCGACGGTTTCTCCGGGACGACGGGGCGGTAAAGGTGTCCCGGAGCCTGAAAGAGCAGGCCGCGACCATCAAGGCTGCCCGCAGCCGCCTGACCGGGGCGCTGGGCAGGGAGCCGACGATTCAGGAAATTTCCCGTCAGACCGGGCTTACTCCGGAAGAAATCGCCCTGGCCGAAACGGCCACCGCCGCCACGGAGTCTATTCAGCGAGAAACGGGGGACGAAGGCTTCACACTGGAAAATGTCCTGACAGACACGGAATCGGAAGAACGGATGGTAGAGAAAATCGCTCTGCGGCAGGCGATCTCCGGTCTGCCGGAACGGGAGCGGATGGTCATTCAGCTGCGGTATTTCCACGGCCTGACCCAGCAGCGGGTGGCGGCGGTGATGAATGTCAGTCAGGTGCAGGTGTCGAGAATCGAGAAGAAGGCCGTCGCCATGCTTCGGGAGCTGATGGCTTAAAACGGCATTTTCCCTCTTTACGTTTTGCCGAAAATGCGCTAAAATAATGGCATCATGTTGAAGACAGGTGCAATTATGACAGAACAAATGGACTCCCGATTTCTGACCGCCCGAAAAAATTACATCGAGCGGCAGTTTTCTCAGCTGAACGATATGCAGCGTCAGGCCGTGCTGACCACGGAGGGGCCGCTGCTGCTGCTTGCCGGTGCAGGCAGCGGCAAGACCACCGTCCTCATTAACAGGATTGCCAACCTCATGCGCTTCGGCCGGGGCAGCGACTGCTGCGAAATTTCCCACGCCGTCACGGAGGACGACATGGCCTTTCTGGAAAATCTGGGGGACGACCCCAGTCCCGATGATACCCGCCGGGCGGACGCCCTCTGCGCCGTGGAGCCTGCCGCGCCATGGAGCATCATCGCCATCACCTTTACCAACAAGGCCGCAAATGAAATGAAGGAACGGCTTTCCAATCTTCTCGGCTCTCAGGCGCAGGATATCTGGGCAATGACGTTTCATTCCGCTTGCTGCCGCATCCTGCGGCGGGACATCGAGCGGATGGGCTTCACCCGGAGCTTTACCATTTACGATTCCTCGGACTCCGAGCGCATCATGAAAGAGATCATCAAGGACATGGAGCTGGACGACAAGACGTTTCCGGCGAAATATGTCCTTGGCGCCATCAGCCGGGAGAAGGACAAAATGGTGTCTCCCGGGGAGATGCTGGACAGGGCGGAGCGCACCGGCGACATCCGGGCGCAGCACATCGCCCGCGCCTACGGCAAGTACCAGACCCGCCTGAAGGACAACAACGCGCTGGATTTTGACGATATCATCTACATCACCGTTCAGCTTTTGCAGCAGAACGAGGACGTTTTGCAGTATTATCAGCGCAAATTCCGGTACGTGCTGGTGGACGAGTATCAGGACACCAACCATATGCAGTACCTCTTAACATCCCTGCTTGCAGGCGGACATGAGAACATCTGCGTGGTGGGCGACGACGACCAGAGCATTTACCGCTTCCGGGGCGCGACCATTGAAAACATTCTGAACTTTGAAAAGCAGTACCGGGGCGCGCGGGTCATTCGTCTGGAACAGAACTACCGTTCCACGCAGGCCATCCTCACCGCCGCAAACGCGGTGATTGCCCACAACCTCGGGCGCAAGGGGAAAAAGCTCTGGACAGCCAATGCGCAGGGCGACCCCGTTCTGGTATACGAAGCCTCCGACGAGGGCAGCGAGGGCAATTTCGTCGCGGGGCAGATTCTGGCCGGTTCCCGGGGGAAAAACTTCAAGGACTACGCCATTCTGTACCGCACCAACGCCCAGTCCAACGCAATGGAATTTGCCCTGAAACGAAACGGCATTCCCTACCGGGTCATCGGCGGCACGCGGTTCTTTGACCGGGCGGAAGTCAAGGATATGCTGTCGTATCTGTGCGTCATCAACAACCGGGCGGACGATCTGCGTCTGGGGCGCATCATCAACAATCCTCCCCGTGGGCTGGGCGCGAAGACCATCGAGACTGCCCGGCGGCTGGCGGAGGCCGAGGAAAAGCCGCTGTACAGCGTCATTTCCGACCCCTATTCCTACGCCCCGCTGGAAAAGTCCGCTATCAAAATGATGCAGTTTTCCGCCCTCATCGAGGGCATGGCGCAGCTTCTGGAGGACGGCATGAGCCTGCCGGACTTCTACGACGAGCTGCTCATCCGAACCGGGTATGTGGATATGCTGGAAAGCAAGGACACCGAGGAAAACAAGACCCGGCTGGAAAACGTGCGAGAACTAAAATCCAGCATCAATTCCTATGTGGAGAATGCGGAAACGCCTACTTTGGCGGGATTTCTGGAAGAAATCGCTCTGTATACCGATCTGGAGCAGTACAACGAAAACGACGACGCCGTGGTGATGATGACCATGCACTCGGCCAAGGGACTGGAATTCCCCCATGTGTTCCTCGTTGGCTTTGAGGACGGGCTGTTCCCCGGAATGCGCGCCATCGGCGACGCGGAGGAAATGGAGGAGGAGCGGCGGCTGTGCTACGTGGCCATCACAAGAGCCAAGCAGAGCCTGACCATCACCCACGCCCGCCAGCGTATGATCTACGGCCGCACATCGTCGGCGCTGCCCTCCCGGTTCCTTCGGGAAATCCCGGAGGAGTGCATCGTGAAAAAGGGCGGCTATCACCGGACTTCAACAAGTGAGCACAGCGGCTATTCGGCCTATGGTTCCCATGCGCCCCAGACCAGAAAGCCCAGAAGCAGCATTCTTTCCGCCGCCCCGGCCGCTCCCGCGCCCTGTCTGGAGCTGAATCAGGGGGACATGGTCATGCACGCGGCCTTTGGCCGGGGACTGGTGCTGTCCGTGCGGAAAATGGGCGGTGACGCGCTGCTGGAAATCGCCTTTGACGACATCGGCACAAAGAAGCTCATGGCAAAGACGGCCTCGGCGCACATGAAAAAGCTGTAAGGAAGCTCTGATTAAATCGGCAAGAACTGTGAGCGAGAGATTTTTCGTCCAATCGAGGCACCGGAAACGGAGAAATACTGTATGTATTTCCCGTTTCCGATGCCGAAGAGTGGGAGGAAAAGATCCGCTCACAGTCGCAGACGATTTATTCAGAGTTTCCGTAATGCTTTTCGTTTTCCCGCATATCCTCTACAGGAGGGATGGGTATGCGCTGGCGGCTTCAGAGATTTTTTTACACGCTGCTGGTTCTGGCGGTGATCGTTCTGGTGGCGTTTCTGATGCTTCGCAGCCGCTACCGGGAGATCGTCACGGATCTGGCGGAAACGCAGGTGAAAAACGCCACGTCGGACTTGACCAATGACGCCATTGCCAAGCAGATTGCCAACGGCACCATTCAATACGACCGCATCGTCTATTTTGAAAAGAATCTGGACGGCCGCATCACCGCTCTGAAAACCAACATGAGCGAGATCAACCACCTGAAAACGGATATCCTGAACATTATCAACGACGAAATTTTAGCCCTTGACACCGCGGATATCGGCATACCGCTGGGGAGCCTGTTTCTGCCGGAGTTTTTCTCCGGAAAAGGCCCGGCGATCCCGGTACACATCCTGTCCATCCGCAACAGCGACGCCACGTTTGAAAGCAACTTTTCCCAGGCAGGCATCAATCAGACGCTTCACCGGCTGAACATGATCGTCAGCGTGGATGTGTCGGTTCTGGTCATGGGGGAGACGGACAGCTTTACCATCCATTCGGAGGTCGTGGTGGCGGAGACGGTGATCATCGGCGAGGTACCCAGCACTTATTTACAGACCGGAGGAAATTATGGAAGCCAAAGAGAGAATTGATCAGCTGACCGATCAGCTGAAGGAAGCGGGCTACCGCTATTACGTTCTGGACGACCCGACCATGGAAGACTACGAATACGACCGGCTCTACCGGGAGCTGGAGGAGCTGGAAAGCGCCCACCCGGAGCTGGCAAGGGCGGATTCTCCCACGAAACGGGTGGGCGGGGAAGTGTTGAGCCAGTTTGAAAAGGTGTCCCACCCCGTGCCGCTGATGAGCTTACAGGACGTGTTCAGTATGGAAGAACTGAACGATTTTCTGGAAAAAACCATCGCGGCAGAGGGCAATGCGGAATTTTCCGTAGAGCCGAAGATCGACGGTCTTTCCGTGGCGCTGGAATATGTGGACGGGAAATTCGTCCGGGGCGCGACCCGGGGCGACGGTACGGTAGGGGAGGACGTGACGGAAAACCTGAAAACCATCCGCTCCATCCCCATGACCCTGACCGGCGCACCCTCCCGGCTTATTGTCCGGGGCGAGGTTTTCATGCCCAAAAAGAGCTTTGAAAAGCTGAATCTGCGTCAGGAGGAACTGGGAAAGCCCCTGTTCGCCAATCCCCGGAACGCCGCCGCCGGGTCACTGCGGCAGCTTGACCCGAAAATCGCGGCGAAGCGGGGGCTGGACATTTATGTTTTCAACGTCCAGCTTGCGGATGGCGTGGAGTTTACTGGACATACCCAGTCTCTGGAATACCTGAAAAACTTGAAATTCAAGGTGATTCCGCACAAAAAGCTGTCCAAAGTTTCGGAAATTGATGCAGAAGTGCTGTCCATCAACGAGAACCGGGAAAAGCTGATCTGCGATATTGACGGCGCGGTCATCAAGGTAGACGATCTTTCTCAACGGGAACGGCTGGGCAATACCGCTAAGTTCCCCAAGTGGGCTGCTGCCTACAAGTATCCCCCGGAGATCAAGCCAACCGTGGTGGAGGACATCGTGGTGCAGGTGGGAAGGACCGGCGTGCTGACCCCCAAGGCCGTTGTGCGGCCTGTCCGTCTGGCGGGCACGACGGTGACAAACGCCACGCTGCACAATCAGGATTTCATCCGGGAGCGGGACATCCGCATCGGCGATACCGTTTTCATCCGCAAGGCAGGGGAGATCATCCCGGAAATTCTGGAGGTCGATCTTTCCAAGCGCCCCGAGGGGACGGCGGCCTACCATCTGCCCGACCGCTGCCCGGTCTGCGGCGCACCTGTGGAGCAGGACGAGGACGGCGCGTTTCTGCGCTGCACCGGAGCGGAGTGTCCCGCCCAGCTCAGCCGGAACATTGCCCACTTCGTCAGCCGGGACGCCATGGATATCGACGGCCTTGGCGCGGCCATTGTGGACGCGCTGATCGAAAAAGGGCTGATCAAGTCCCCGGCGGATATTTACTATCTGACCCTTGACGACGTAAAAAGCCTGTGGAAAGCCGGTTCCACGGCGGCGAAAAAGCTGCTTGCCGCCATTGAAGCCAGCAAAGAGCAGGACGTCAGCCGCCTGATCTACGCTTTGGGCATCCGTCAGGTGGGCGCGAAAACCGGCAAGGTGCTTGCTTCTGCCTTTAGAAATCTGGACGGCCTGATGGCCGCGTCGGTGGAGGAGCTGACGGAGGTTCCCGACGTGGGCGCTGTCACCGCCGAGAATATCTATCAGTGGTTCCGGCAGGAGCAGTCCGCGCATATGGTAGAGCGTCTGCGGCAGGCAGGAGTCAATTTTGAAAGCAAACGGGTGATAACCGACGCCCGTTTCGCCGGGAAAACCTTCGTGCTTACCGGTGCGCTGAGCAAATTCACCCGGGAAGAAGCCACGGAGAAAATCGAGCTGCTGGGTGGCAAGGCATCCGGCTCCGTGTCGAAAAAGACCAGCTTTGTGGTTGTGGGCGAAAACGCCGGTTCCAAGGAGCGTAAGGCAAGAGAGCTGGGAATCCCCATCCTCACAGAAGACGAATTCCTGGAAATGATGCAATAACAGAAACGCTGCAAAGGATTTATCCCTTGCAGCGTTTTCATATGTAGATATTGGGGGGCAATCATGCGTAGGTCTTGATGATTCCCAGCGCGATCTCCCGTCTGGTCGTACAGCGATCCATGGCCTGCTTTTCGATGTGACGGTGGGCTTCGGCCTCGGTCATTTTCAGCTGCTCGATGAGCAGCCACTTTGCCCGGTTCACCAGACGGATTTCTTCCATTTTTTCTTCCACGGAGGTGGCCCTTTCCTCCATGCGCCGTAACCGTTCCCGGGCGGAAACGAGCCATTTCAGGCTTTGGTTCAGCAGCAGAGCGGACGTGGGCTTTGCCAGCGTGAACACGCCCTGGCAGGTGAGTTTGGCTTCCATCTCATCGTAAACATCCGACTTTGCCAGCAGCAGCGCCACGGTGCCGGACTGGTTGCAGACGTCGATGGCGAAGCGGGTGCCGAAGTCGTCGGGCAGGGGGGCGTTGATGATGACAAGATCGTAGGTCTTGTTCACCATCTCCCGCCGCGCCGCCGCAATGTTGCCCACGAAACGAACCGGATAATACTCCGAACCGGGGAGCATCGCGGCGAAGGCTTCGTTGAATTTCTGCGCGGCGGACACCACCAGAACGCTGTACGTCTGGTCGCTGAAAACCATGGTAATGCTCCCTCCTTTCAGAGTTTTGCGGAGTTTATCACTTGGTAAAGAACTCAATCAGGGACTGGGGAAGATGCTGGGCAATGAAATTGCTGTCGGCGGCGCACTTTTCCGCGTCGGACAGCGACCTGGGAAGGGTTGCAAGGGCCACATTTCGGGAATCCGCCGTGTGGAGATTGACGTTGCAGGCTTCCGGGAGAGCAATGTCGTTCTCGATTCCGGAAAGTCCCGCCCAGATGAGCAGCGCAAAGGCAAGATATGGGTTGGCGGTGCAGTCGGGGCTGCGCAGCTCGAAGCGCCGGTACTCGCCGGAGGCGGCAGGAACGCGAATGAGCTGGGAGCGGTTGTTGCTCGACCACGAAATGTACTTCGGCGCTTTGTGTGCGCCCAAACGGCTGTAGGACTGCTCGGCGGGGTTGAGGAATAGGGTCATGTCCGTGATCTTGTCCAGAATCCCGCCCATCGCCCGGTGCATGAGCGCTTCCGCACCGCCCTGAACGGACATATTGATGTGAAATCCGCTGCCGGGGCGTCCCTCCAGAGGTCTGGGGGAAAAGTCCGCGTACAGCCCGTTCCGGGCGGCGATGGTTTTGACGACGGTGAGGAAGGTAACGGCGTTGTCCGCGGCGGACAGGGGATCGGAATAGCGGAAATCCACCTCGTTCTGGCCGGGGCCTTCCTCGTGGTGGGAGGATTCCGGCTGAATGCCCATCCGCTCCAGCGTCAGGCAGATCTCCCGGCGGACGTTTTCACATCTGTCCTCCGGCGCGACATCCATATAGGTGGCCTGATCGTAAGGAACGTCCGTGACCTCGCCGTTTTCGTCCAGCCGGAACAGGTAGAATTCCAGCTCGGAGCCGAAGGAGAAGGCGTAGCCCGCCTTCGCGGCGTCGGCAACGGCCTGCTTGAGAATGCCCCGGGTATCGTGGGCAAAGGGCGTGCCGTCCGGATGGGTGATGGAGCAGAACATCCGCACCACGCTCCCGTGCTCCGGCCGCCATGGCAGCAGGGCAATGGTGGAAGCGTCGGGATGGAGAAACAGGTCGGAATTCACCTCGTCGCCGAAGCCCGCGATGGCAGAAGCGTCGATGGCAATGCCATACTTGAAGGCGCGTTCCAGCTCGTGGGGCATGATGGAGATATTCTTGGGTCTGCCGAAGCAGTCGCAGAACGCAAGGCGGATGAACTTCACGTCCTCCTCCTGAATGAATTGTATGACCTCCTGAGGCGTATATTTCATACAGCAACCAACCTTCCTGCCCGATACGCGGTAAAATTCAAACAAATGAAGTCAGATTAAAAGGAAAAGCAACGGGATTCTCCCGGAAAAGCCAAAACTTCCCGGAAAGCCTATGCTTCCGAAATTATTATATTCAATTTATCGGGCCTTGTCAATCTGTCCAAAGACAAAAAACTTTTTTGTGCAGGGTGTTGACAAATGGGGAAAGATGGTGTAGAATGCCCACTGTGAAGGCAAGGACGTCTCCGAGTGTATGCTCAGCGCGTCCTTGCCGTCTTTTTTTTTCGGCGGTTCGGGCGGGGCATTCCCGGAACGCCAATAAGGAAGCTCTGATTAAATCGGCAAGGACTGTGGGCGGAAAAGATCCGCCAACAGCCGCAGACGATTTATTCAGAGGTTCCTAAATTTGAAAAGGAGCGTTTGCTATGAGTACTGTTTCTGACTATTTCGGCTGTATGGTATTTGATGACCGGGTGATGAAAGCCAATCTTTCCGCCGACGTGTATGCGTCGCTGCGCAGAACCATCGACGAGGGTGCGAAGCTGGACGCTTCCGTCGCCAACGCGGTGGCCGCTGCCATGAAGGACTGGGCTGTCGCCCACGGTGCCACCCACTACACCCACTGGTTCCAGCCGCTGACCGGCATCACCGCCGAAAAGCACGACAGCTTCATTTCTCCCGCTCCCGACGGCGGCGTCATCATGGATTTCTCCGGCAAAGAGCTGATCAAGGGCGAGCCTGACGCCAGCTCGTTCCCCTCCGGCGGCCTGCGCGCTACCTTTGAGGCCCGGGGCTACACCGCATGGGACCCCACCTCCTACGCATTCATCAAGGGCAAGACCCTTTGCATCCCCACGGCGTTCTGCTCCTACGGCGGCGAGGCGCTGGATAAGAAGACCCCGCTGCTGCGCTCCATGGAAGCCCTGAACCGTCAGGCCATGCGTATCCTGAAGCTCTTCGGCAATACCGACGTCAAGTGTGTCCGCACCAACGTCGGCCCCGAGCAGGAATATTTCCTTGTGGATAAGGAAATGTACGAGCAGCGCAAAGACCTGATCTTCACCGGCAGAACCCTGTTCGGTGCCAAATCCCCCAAGGGGCAGGAGATGGATGACCATTACTTCGGCGTCATCAAGCCCCGCGTTGCTGCTTACATGGAAGACCTGAACGAGGAACTGTGGAAGCTGGGTATCCTTGCCAAGACCGAACATAACGAGGTCGCCCCCGCTCAGCACGAGCTGGCGCCCATTTACACCACCACCAACATCGCCACCGACCACAACCAGCTGACCATGGAGATCATGCAGAAGGTCGCGGCAAAGCACGGGCTGGTGTGTCTGCTGCATGAGAAGCCCTTCGCCGGTGTCAACGGCTCCGGCAAGCACAACAACTGGTCCATGGCCACCGATACCGGCGTGAACCTGCTGTCTCCCGGCGAAACCCCCTATGAAAACGCCCAGTTCCTTCTGTTCCTGTGTGCGGTCATCAAGGCCGTGGACGACTATCAGGATCTGCTCCGCCTGAGCGTGGCTACCGCAGGCAACGACCACCGTCTGGGCGCCAACGAAGCGCCTCCCGCCGTGGTCTCCATCTTCCTTGGCGACGAGCTGATGGGCATTCTGGACGCCATCGAGAACGACGCCCCTTACAGCGGCACAAAGAAGACCACCATGAAGCTTGGCGTGGACGTTTTGCCCCGCTTCCCCAGAGACACCACCGACCGGAACCGTACTTCGCCCTTCGCCTTTACCGGCAACAAGTTTGAGTTCCGTATGCTGGGTTCCTCCAATTCCATCGCCTGCGCCAACATCATGCTCAACGCCGCCGTGGCCGAGTCCCTGAAAATTTACGCCGACCGTCTGGAAGGCGCGGAGGACTTTGAGACCGCCCTGCATGACATGATCAAGAAGACCATCAAGGATCACAAGCGCATCATCTTCAACGGCAACGGCTACGATGCCACATGGATCAAGGAAGCCACCGAGGTTCGCGGCCTGTGCAACTATCCCACGACCCCCGACTGCATGCCCCATCTGCTGGACAAGAAGAACGTGGATATGCTCACCGCCCACAAGATCTACTCCGTATCCGAGATTCAGGCGCGGTGCGACATCATGCTGGAGAACTACTGCAAGGCCGTCATCATCGAGGCCAACACCATGGTGGACATGGCGAGAAAGCAGATCCTCCCCGCAGTGGAAGGCTATGCCGCCGAGCTGGCCGCTTCCGTGGCTGCGAAGAAAGCCGTCGCGCCCAATCTGGCCTGTGCTTATGAGACCGGCCTTGTCACCAAGCTGTCCGGCCTGACCGACCAGATCGCCGAGAAGACCGACGAGCTGGAATCCGCCGTTCTGGAGCTGAAGAATGCGGAGAGTGTCAGGGAAGAGTCCTTCGCCATCCGGGACACCATTCTCGGCAAGATGGCAGCCCTCCGGGCTGTCGCGGACGAGGCGGAGACCCAGACTTCTTCCGATTACTGGCCGTTCCCCACCTACGGCGAACTGCTGTTTGGCGTGAAGTAAATCTTCTTTTCACGGCTGCCCATGCCGATCACGGCGGCAGAGGAGGGGACTGACCACCCCCTCCGGGCGGGCAGCGGGGAACAGGAGATGAAACGTTAACTGAATAGAGAGAATGAGGAGGTAACCACTATGACACTGAGTTCTGTAAACACCATTTGGGTACTGTTGGGCGCTGCAATGGTCTTCTTCATGCAGGCGGGCTTTTCCCTGTGCGAGGCCGGCTTCACGCGGGCGAAGAACACCGGCAACATCCTGATGAAGAATCTGATGGACTTCTGCATTGGCACGCCATGCTTCTGGCTGTTCGGCTTCGGCATTATGTTCGGCGCGGGAAGCGCGGTCGTGGGCTGGCTGGATCCCGGCATCACCAAGGATTACAGCTTTATTACCCCGGCCGGCGTTCCTCTGTGGGCGTTTGCCATTTTCCAGACCGTATTCTGCGCGACCTCTGCCACCATTGTTTCCGGCTCCATGGCAGAGCGCACCAAATTCAGCGCTTACTGCATTTACTCTGCCTGTATTTCCCTGTTTATCTACCCCATCTCCGGACACTGGATCTGGGGCGGCGGCTGGCTGAGTCAGCTGGGCTTCCATGATTTTGCCGGTTCCACGGCAGTACATATGGTCGGCGGCATCTGCGCCTGCATCGGCGCGTCCATGCTCGGCCCCCGTATCGGTAAGTACGACAAGGAAGGCAAGCCGAAAGCCATTCTGGGACATAATATTACGGCAGCTGCGCTGGGCGTGTTCATCCTTTGGTTCTGCTGGTTCGGCTTCAACGGCTGCTCCACGGTAGCCATGGATTCCGACGACGCGCTGATCAGCGCCGGTATGATTTTCTTCAATACCAATCTGGCTGCGGCGGTTGCCTGCTGCGTGACCCTTGTGTTCACCTGGATTCGCTACGGGAAACCCGATGTGTCCATGACCTATAACGCGGCTCTGGCCGGCCTTGTGGGCATTACCGCCGGATGCGACGCCGTTTCTCCCCTTGGCGCTGCCATCATGGGTGCGGTGTTCGGTACCGTTATTGTCCTTTCCGTCGAATTCTTTGACAAGGTTGCCAAGATCGACGATCCGGTTGGCGCCGTCTCCGTACACGGTGTGTGCGGTGCGCTGGGCACCATCCTTACCGGCCTGTTTGCCACGGGCGTTTCCACGGAGAAGGGACTTTTCTACGGCGGCGGATTCCATTTCCTGGGGATTCAGTGCCTTGGTGTCGTCTCCGTTATGGCCTATGTGGCAGTGATAATTACTGTTGTTTTCATGATCATCAAAAAGACCATCGGGCTGCGGGTCAGTGCCGACGAGGAGATCGCCGGTCTGGATGTCTGCGAGCATGGTCTTCCCACCGCTTACGCAGGTTTTGCCACACTGCCTGACACCGCTACGGCGGATGAGGCTCCCGTGGTCGTATCCGGCGATGTTCCCGCTGCTGAGGCGGTTCCCGTGAAGAAGGTTCCCGACTTCCGGGAGGAGGGCGCGCCCAAGTTTACCAAGGTGGAGATCATCTGCAAGGAATCCCGCCTTGAAAACCTGAAGAACGCCATGATCTCCATTGGCATCACCGGCATGACTGTATCCCATGTTCTGGGCTGCGGCATCCAGAAGGGAAAGCCTGAGTATTACCGCGGCGTGCCGGTAGAGACGAATCTGCTGCCCAAGGTACAGGTGGAAATTGTGGTCAGCAAGGTGCCTGTCCGCACCGTGATCGAGACCGCCAAGAAGGTGCTGTATACCGGACATATCGGCGACGGCAAGATCTTCGTCTACGATGTTGAAAATGTCGTCAAGGTTCGCACCGGGGAGGAAGGCTACGACGCGCTTCAAGACGTTGAATAAAAAGAGAACCCATGGGAGAGCCGTAAGGCTCTCCCGCGGGCTATTTGAGGAGGAATTCCTATGTGTTCCATCATTGGGTATTGCGGCAGGCCCGCCGATCTGACCGCGTTTCAGGCAGGCTTCGCCAGAACGGTTTCCCGAGGCCCTGACGATTCCCGCGTCATCGACGTGGGGCAGGGGATACTCGGCTTTCACAGACTCTCCATCATGGGGCTTCACCCGGAAGGAATGCAGCCCTTCGGCCTGAACGGCAGCTGGGTGGTCTGCAACGGCGAGATTTACGGCTTTGAAAAGCTTAAAAAGGAATTGTCCAAGGACTACACCTTTACCAGCGAGTCCGACTGCGAGGTGCTGCTGCCTATGTACGAAAAGTATGGCGTCGGCATGTTTGCCAAGCTGGATGCGGAGTTTGCCTGCATTCTCTATGACGGAAAGCAGAAAAAGTTTATCGCCGCCCGCGACCCTATCGGCATTCGCCCGCTGTATTACGGCTATGACAGAAACGGCACGATCCTGTTTGCCAGCGAACCGAAAAATCTGGTGGGGCTGACCGACAAAATCCTGCCGTTTCCTCCGGGACATTATTACTGCGACGGGAAATTCGTCTGCTACTGCGACATCGCAGCGGTAGACCATGTGCTTCCCGATGACTTGGAAACGGTCTGCGCCAACATCCACGACAAGCTGGTGGCCGGTGTGAAGAAGCGTCTGGTGGCCGACGCCAAGGTCGGCTTCCTGCTCAGCGGCGGACTGGATTCTTCTCTGGTGTGCGCCATTGCCGCCCGGGAAAGCGAAAAGCCCATCCGCACCTTTGCCATCGGCATGAGTGAGGACGCCATTGACCTGAAATACGCGAAACAGGTCGCGGATTACATCCACAGCGACCATACCGAGGTCATCATCTCCAAGGAGGACGTTCTCGCCGCGCTGGAACCGGTGGTGGAGCTGCTGGGAACCTTCGACATCACCACCATCCGTGCCAGCATCGGCATGTATCTGGTGTGCAAGGCCATCCATGAGATGACTGACATCCGGGTTCTGCTCACCGGCGAGATCTCCGACGAGCTGTTCGGCTACAAGTACACCGACTTTGCCCCATCCGCCAAGGCGTTTCAGGAGGAAGCCCAGAAGCGCATCCGGGAGCTGCACATGTACGACGTGCTCCGGGCAGACCGGTGCATCAGCGTCAACTCTCTGGAAGCGCGGGTGCCCTTCGGTGATCTGGACTTTGTCAAATACGTCATGGCCATTGACCCGGAGATGAAGCTGAACAAATACGGAAAGGGCAAGTATCTGCTGCGTCACGCCTTTGAAAAGGGCGATTACCTGCCTCACGACATTCTCTGGCGGGAAAAGGCGGCTTTCTCCGACGCCGTGGGTCACTCCATGGTGGACTATCTCAAAGAATATGCCGAAACCGTCTATACGCAGGAAGAATTTGAGGAAAAACGGGCAAAGTATACCCATGCCCAGCCGTTTACCAAAGAGTCCCTGCTTTACCGGGAGATTTTCGAGAAATACTATCCCGGACAGAGCCAGATGATCGTGGACTTCTGGATGCCCAACAAATCCTGGGAGGGCTGCAATGTGAACGACCCCTCCGCCCGCGTCCTTGCCAACTACGGCGACAGCGGGAAATAACCGGGTTTCCGCGGCTGCACGGGCAGACAAAAGTTCCAATTTTCGCCCCGCAAAAGCGGCACATATCGTGGAAATGATGATTGCGTTCCGCCACATATTGTGGTATTCTAAAGAGTGTGAGATGGGGGCCGCAGTGGGCTGCCGCCGTTTCCTGAAACCGACAATGAATACACATATGGAGGTAAACACAAATGGAAAAATTGCAGCAGCTGTATGAGGGCAAGGCCAAAAAGGTTTTCGCCACCGACGATCCCGAACTCCTGATCGTGGATTACAAGGACGACGCCACCGCCTTCAACGGTCTGAAAAAGGGCACCATCGCAGGCAAGGGCGTCATCAACAACCAGATGAGCAACCGCCTGATGGCTTATCTTGAAAAGCAGGGCATTCCCACCCACTTTGTCAAGGAGCTGTCCGAGCGTGAGACGCTGGTGAAGAAGGTCTCCATCGTTCCGCTGGAAGTCATCGTCCGCAACATCGCTGCCGGTTCCTTCTCCAAGCACTACGGCGTGGAGGAAGGCGTTGTGTTCGAGCAGCCCACCATTGAATTCTCCTATAAAAACGACGAGCTGGGCGACCCGCTGCTCAACACCTATCATGCCCTCGCTCTGAAGCTGGCGACCCCCGAAGAGATCAAGACCATTGAAGACTACTCCTTCCGGATCAACGACGCGCTGAAAGCCTTCTGGCTGACCTGCGATGTGACTCTGGTGGATTTTAAGCTGGAATTCGGCCGCCTGTCCGACGGCACCATCGTTCTGGCTGACGAGATCAGCCCCGACACCAGCCGCCTGTGGGACAGCAAGACCCACGAGAAGCTGGATAAGGACCGTTTCCGCCGCGACATGGGCGGCGTGGAAGAGGCCTACGCCGAGATCATGAAGCGTCTGGAAGAGCATCTGAAATAACCGTATTCTACAGGACGGAGGAACTCCTCCGCCCTGTAAACGTGCTGTCATCGATCCTTACAACTTTAGAATCGGAGGAAATCCAAATGGCTAATACTGTAATCGTCGGCATCAACTGGGGTGACGAGGGCAAGGGACGCATGGTCGATCTGCTGACCGAAAACTATGACATCGTTATCCGCTATCAGGGCGGCGGCAATGCCGGCCATACCGTTATCAATGAGCACGGCAAATTTGCCCTGCACCTGCTGCCCTCCGGCATTTTCCGGGAGGGTGTGGTGAATATCCTCGGGAACGGCGTCGCCGTTGACCCGGAAAACCTGTGGCAGGAAATGCAGGATGTTGCCCAAAAAGGTGTACCCATCACCCCGGACAATCTGAAAATCAGCGACCGGGCGTCTCTGCTGCTGCCCTGGCACCGTCTTCAGGACGGTCTGGAGGAAGCCCGGCTGAAGGATAAGAAGTACGGCTCCACCAAGCAGGGCATTGCGCCTTTTTACTCCGATAAATACCAGAAAAAGACCATTATGGCGGGAGAACTCCTGCATTCCGAGCATCTTTATGAGCATTTGCAGGATTTGCTGGAGTGGAAGAACCTGACGCTCACTGGCGTCTACGGCGCTGAGCCTGTCACCATGGACGAGCTGAAAGCGTGGATGGACGATTACTGCGAGAAGATCAAGCCCTTCATCTGCGACACCGGCGTCTATCTGCGCAAGGCGCAGGCGGAAGGGAAGAAGATCCTGTTTGAAGCCCAGCTGGGCGCACTGCGGGATCTGGACTACGGTATCTACCCCTACACCACCTCTTCCAATGCCATTGCCGCCTACGCCCCTGTGGGTTCCGGTCTGCCCACCGCCAAGATCGACGAGGTCATCGGCGTTGTGAAAGCCTACTCCACCTGCGTGGGCGAAGGCCCCTTCGTCTGTGAGATGTTCGGTGCCGAAGCGGACGCCCTCCGGAAGGCGGGCTTCGAGTACGGCGCGAAGACCGGCCGTCCCCGCCGGGTCGGCCCCATCGATTTGGTAGCCACCCGCTATGGCGTTCAGGTGCAGGCCGCGACCAACATCGCCCTGACCAAGCTGGACGTGCTGAGCTATCTGGACAAAATCCCCGTCTGCGCCCACTACGAGCTGAACGGGGAAGTGATCGACGAATTCCCGTTCCCCACGCTGCAAAGCAGCGCCAAGCCCGTGATGGAATACATGGAGGGCTGGAAGTGCGACATTTCCGGCGTGCGCAAGTGGGAAGATCTCCCGGAAGCGGCGCGGAACTACGTGCAGTACGTGGAAGAAAAGATCGGCTGCCGCATCGGCTATGTTTCCGTAGGCCCGGAGCGGGACAGCATCATCATTCGCTGAGCAGGGGGGCAGACTATGACGGATCAATACGAATCCCCCTTAAGCTCCCGGTATGCTTCCGACTATATGCTGCACCTGTTTTCCCAGCAGAAGCGGATTGAGACCTGGCGGAAGCTCTGGATTTCTCTTGCCAAGGCCGAGCATTCTCTGGGGCTGCCTATCACCGAGAAACAGATCGAGGAGCTGGAAGCCCACATCACGGACATCGACTTTGTCTGTGCCGCGGCACGGGAAAAAGAAGTCCGCCACGACGTGATGGCCCACGTGTATACCTACGGCAAGGCCGCGCCCTCCGCCGCCGGTATCATCCATCTGGGCGCCACCAGTTGCTATATCACCGATAACGCCGACATCGTTCTCTACCGGGACGGCCTGAAATACCTCCGGGGAGAGCTGCTGAAGGTCATCGCCAACCTTTCCCGCTTCGCGGAAACGTACAAGGCGACCCCCACTCTGGGCTACACCCATTATCAGCCTGCCCAGCTGGTCACAGTTGGCAAGCGGGCGACGCTGTGGATGCAGGATCTGGTCAGCGATCTGGTAGAGCTGGATTTTGTCGTGGAAACCATGAAATTCCTGGGCTGCCGGGGAACCACCGGCACGGAAGCCAGCTTCCTGGAGCTGTTTGACGGGGACACGGCGAAAATTGACGAGATGAACCGCCGCATCAGCGCCGACTTTGGCTTTAGTCAGTGCTTCGACGTCTGCGGCCAGACCTATCCCCGAAAGCTTGACAGCCGCATCCTGAACTGCCTGTCTTCCATCGCCCAGAGCTGCTACCGCATGGCAAACGACATTCGACTTTTGCAGCACGACCGTCAGGTGGAAGAACCCTTTGAAAAGAACCAGATCGGTTCCTCCGCCATGGCCTATAAGCGCAACCCCATGCGCTCCGAGCGCATCTGCTCCCTGTCCCGCTACCTGATGGCGGACGCGCTGAACGCCCCCATGACCGCTTCCACCCAGTGGCTGGAACGCACGTTGGACGATTCCGCTAACCGGCGTATCTCCATGCCCGAGGGCTTCCTCTGCGCCGACGCCATTCTCAGGCTGGCACAGAACGTCACCGACGGCCTGCACGTGAACGAAAAGATCGTAGAGAAGACCGTGCGGGAGTATCTGCCCTTCATTGCCACGGAAAATCTGATGATGGAGGGCGTCAAGAACGGCGGCGACCGTCAGCAGCTGCATGAGATCATCCGCACCTGCTCCATGGACGCCACGGCCAAGATGAAAAACGGCGAACGCTGGGATCTTCTGGCCGATCTGGCCGGCCATCCGGAGTTCGGCATGACGAAGCAGGAGATGGAGGCCGTTCTCGACCCCATGCTGTACACCGGCCGGTGTGCGGAGCAAGTGGAAAGCTATGTGAAGAAAGTTGCCCCCCTGATCGCCGGTATTGACCGCAAACAAGCGGAGATCAATATTTAACCGGCGTCGCGGCAGGGAAGGAGAGAGCACTGTATGCAAGAAAAAATCCTGATTCTGGACTTTGGCGGACAGTACAATCAGCTGATCGCCCGGCGGGTACGGGAGCAGAACGTCTACTGCGAGATCAAGCCCTACACCACGACCTTGGACGAGATCCGCGCCTTTGCGCCTATGGGCATCATTTTCACCGGCGGCCCCAACAGCGTGTATCTGGAGGAATCTCCCCACGTTGACCCGGAAGTGTTCCGGCTGGGGGTTCCCATCCTCGGTATTTGCTACGGCTGCCAGCTGATGGCGCATACGCTGGGCGGTCAGGTCACGGCCGCGCAGGAGGATACCGCCCGGGAGTACGGCAAGACCGTCACCTATTACGATACCGGCTGCAAGCTGTTCAAGGGCATCCCGGAGCAGGCCATTTCGTGGATGAGCCACGGCGATTACATGGCGAAGGTTCCGGAGGGCTTTGCGCTGGCCGCCCATACCGACGCCTGCCCCAATGCCGCCATTGCCGATGAGAGCCGGTGCTTCTACGGTGTTCAGTTCCACCCGGAGGTGAATCACACCCAGTTCGGCAGCCGGATGCTGCGCAACTTCCTCTACGAGGTCTGCGGCGCCAAGGGTACCTGGACAATGGGTGATTTCTGCAAAAATACCGTGGCACAGCTCCGGGACACCATCGGACCCAAGGGCCGCGTGCTGCTGGCGCTGTCCGGCGGCGTGGATTCCTCCGTTCTGGCGGCGCTGCTGGCCGAAGCGGTAGGGGATCGTCTGACCGCCGTCTTTGTCGATCACGGCTGTATGCGCAAAAATGAGGGCGACGAGGTGGAAGCCGCCTTTGCCAAGTGGAACATCCACTTTGTCCGGGTGGACGCGGAGAAGCGCTTCCTGGACAAGCTCAAGGGCGTGGAAGACCCCCAGCGCAAGCGTCAGATCATTGGCGCGGAGTTCGGGTATGTATTTTTGGATGAAGCCGTGAAATTCGGCATCACCAAAGAGGACTTTTTCGCTCAGGGCACCATCTATCCCGACGTCATCGAGTCCGGCGCGGGGGATGCCGACGTCATCAAGAGCCACCACAACAAGCTCCTGCCCAGGGAGGTCATTGAGCAGTTCAAGGCCGTTCTGGAGCCGCTGGATCATCTTTTCAAGGACGAAATTCGGCTGCTGGGCAAAGAATTGGGGCTTCCTGATTATCTTGTCCACCGTCAGCCCTTCCCGGGCCCCGGCCTTGCCATTCGTATCCTCGGCGACGTGACGAAAGAAAAGCTGGACATTCTCCGGGAGGCGGACTTCATCTTCCGGGAGGAGATCTCCAAGGCCGACCTTGGAGACATTTGCAGCCAGTATTTCGCAGTCCTTACCAATGCCAGAAGCGTCGGTGTCATGGGCGACGGCCGCACCTATGAAAACGTTCTTGCCCTTCGCAGCGTCACGACCAACGATTTTATGACGGCGGAGTGGACGCGGATTCCCTATGAGGTGCTTGACCGCGCCTCGGTACGAATTGTCAACGAAGTGCCCCATATCAACCGCATTGTGTATGACATCACAAGTAAGCCCCCGGCGACGGTGGAATGGGAGTAAGCGCCGCTGTAGGAAGATACAACAAGGAGGTCTATTATGTGTGGGATCGTAGGATTTACAGGCACGCAGAACGCCGCGCCGGTACTGCTTGACGGACTTTCAAAGCTGGAATACCGGGGCTATGATTCCGCCGGAATTGCTGTGGTGCAGGGGAACCAAATCGCCATCAGCAAGGTCACGGGACGCATTCAGAACCTCCGGGAAAAGACGGACGACGGGCGGCTGGTTCCCGGTACCACCGGGATCGGCCACACCCGCTGGGCGACTCACGGCGCGCCCAACGACATAAACGCCCATCCCCATGCCAGCAATGACGGAAAATTCGCCGTCGTTCACAACGGCATTATCGAAAACTACATGGAGCTTCGGGAAGAACTGCTCCGGAAGGGCTATCGTTTCGAGAGCGAGACGGACACCGAGGTCATCGTCCATCTGATTGAAATGTACTATGCCGGCGATTTCCGGAAAGCCGTCATGAAAGCTTCTTCCCGGCTGGTTGGCTCCTACGCTCTGGGAATTGTCTGCACGGACGCGCCGGATACGGTTCTCGCCGTCCGGGAGGCAAGCCCTTTGATTCTCGGCGTGGGCATCGGAGAGAATTTCTTTGCCTCCGATGTCACCGCGCTGGTGGCGCACACCCGGAACGTCATCTATCTGGAGGACGGTGAGCTTGCGGAGCTGACGCCCGACTCCATTCAGGTCTACGACTGCTCAGGCCACCCCATCACCAAGAAGGCCAGCCGCATTACCTGGGACATCCAGGCGGCGGAAAAGGGCGGCTACGACCACTTCATGCTCAAGGAGATCATGGAGCAGCCCCGGGCGGTGGAAGCGACCATCACCCCCAGAATCCGGAATGGGGAGATCGTTCTGGACGACCTGAACATCGATCTTTCCCAAATCCATAAAATCGTCATTACGGCCTGCGGCTCGGCCTATTATGCCGGGTGCGCGGGGAAATATACCATCGAGAAGCTGTGCCGTATCCCCGTGACTACGGAGCTGGCAAGTGAGCTTCGCTATGCAGACCCCCTGATTGACGGGCATACGCTGCTCATCGTCCTGTCCCAGTCCGGCGAGACGGCGGATACCATTGCCGCCATGAAGGAATGCCAGCGCCGGGGTGCGAAGGCACTTGCCATCGTGAACGTGGTGGGCAGTACCATTGCGAAAATTGCCGACTACACCCTGTACACATGGGCAGGCCCGGAGATTGCCGTGGCCACCACCAAGGGCTACACCACCCAGTTGACGGTGCTGTACCTGTTTGCCCTGTACGCGGCCAAATCTCTGGGGACTGTCGAGGGGAAGGAGTACAAGCGGCTGCTCACGGCGCTGCGCTCCCTGCCCAAGCAGATGCAGACGGCGCTGGACATGAACCCCGCCATTCCTGCTCTGGCAAAGAAATACCACGGCAGCCCCTCCATGTTCTTCATCGGAAGAAACACCGACTACGCCGTCGCTCTGGAAGGGGCGTTGAAGATGAAGGAGATCTCCTACATCCACGCGGAATCCTACGCGGCGGGCGAGTTGAAACACGGCACCATCGCCCTGATTTACGAGGGGCAGCCGGTGATCGCCCTGTGCTGCAACGACGCGGTCATGGAGAAGACCATGAGCAACATCGTGGAGGTCAAGGCGCGGGGCGCGGAGGTGCTCGCGGTGGCCTTCAAGGGGAACGGGAAGATCGTTTCTCTGGCCGACGACATGATCTTTGTGCCGAAAATCGACCCGCTGCTGTGCGCGGTGGCCGAAATCGTCCCGTTACAGCTGCTGGCCTATTACGTGGCCAAGGAAAACGGCTGTGATATCGACAAACCGAAAAATCTGGCAAAATCCGTTACAGTAGAGTAAAGGAGAGATCACCAATGACGAAATACATCTTTGTGACCGGCGGCGTGGTTTCCGGTCTGGGCAAGGGCATCACCGCGGCGTCTCTTGGCCGTCTTCTCAAGGCGCGGGGACTGAAGGTCGCCGCCCAGAAACTGGACCCCTACATCAACGTTGACCCCGGCACCATGAGCCCCTACCAGCACGGCGAGGTCTACGTCACCGAGGACGGCGCGGAGACCGACCTGGACTTGGGTCACTACGAGCGCTTCATCGACGAAGACCTGAACAAGTTCTCCAACCTGACCACCGGAAAGGTGTACTGGAACGTGCTGAACAAGGAGCGCCGGGGCGAGTATCTGGGTTCCACGGTTCAGGTCATTCCCCACGTGACCAATGAGATCAAAGAGTTCGTCTACAACGTCGGCCGGAAGACCGACGCGGATGTGGTCATCACCGAAATCGGCGGCACCATCGGTGATATCGAGTCCCAGCCCTTCCTGGAGGCGGTGCGCCAGATCGCGCTGGAGGTAGGGAAGGAGAACAGCCTGTTCATCCACGTGACGCTGGTGCCGTTCCTCCGTGGCTCCGACGAGCATAAGTCCAAGCCCACCCAGCACTCTGTCAAGGAATTGCAGGGCATGGGCGTCAAGCCGGATATCATCGTTCTGCGCTGCGATGAGCCGCTGGAATCCTCCATTTTCCAGAAGATCAGTATGTTCTGCAACGTCAAGCCGGACTGCGTCATTGAGAATATCACCCTGCCCGTGCTGTACGAAGCCCCGCTGATGCTGGAAAAGTCCAATCTGTCCGGCATTGTCTGCCGGGAACTGGGTCTGGAAACGCCCAAGCCCGAACTGACGGAATGGGTTCACATGGTGGAGCGGATCCGGAACAGCAGCAAGCACGTCACCATCGGCCTGGTTGGCAAGTACGTTCAGCTCCACGACGCTTACCTCTCCGTGGCGGAAGCTCTGCGCCATGCGGGCTACGCGCTGGACGCCGTGGTGGATATTCAGTGGATCGATTCGGAGACGCTGACGGAGGACACCGTGGGCGAAAAGCTGTCCCATCTGGACGGCATCATCGTTCCCGGCGGCTTTGGCGGCCGGGGCATTGAGGGCATGATTCTTGCGGCGAAGTACGCCCGGGAAAAGAAGGTGCCTTATTTCGGCATCTGCCTTGGTATGCAGATTGCCGTCATTGAGTACGCCCGGAATGTTGCCGGTCTGGCGGACGCCAATTCCGGCGAATTTGACCCGGTAAGCGAGCATAAGGTCATCGACTTCATGCCCGGACAGAGCGACGAGGTGGACAAGGGCGGCACGCTGCGCCTTGGCGCTTACCCCTGCGTCATCACCCCGGATACCACCATGGCGCGGTGCTACGGCGCGGGTCTTATCCACGAGCGTCACCGCCACCGCTACGAATTCAACAATGATTACCGGGACGTTCTGCAAAAGGCCGGACTTACCTTAAGCGGTACCTCCCCGGACGGGCGTCTGGTGGAGACTGTGGAGCTGACCGACCGTCCCTTCCATGTGGGCGTGCAGTACCATCCGGAATTCAAGAGCCGTCCCAACAAGCCCCACCCGCTGTTTCTGGGCTTTGTCAAGGCCAGCCTGGGGGAATAACCATGAGTATCCACGAAGAATGCGGCGTGTTCGGCGTTTACAGCCAGCGTCAGGAGGATGTAGCGAGCCTTGCCTACTACGGGCTGTATTCCTTACAGCACCGTGGGCAGGAGGGCTGCGGCATTGTCGTCAATGACGACGGTGTTTTTGACGGCCACAAGGGTCTGGGGCTGGTCAGTGAGGTGTTCACGGGCAGCGTCATGAAGCAGTTCCCCAGGGGGAAAATGGCGGTTGCCCACGCCCGCTACGGCACCACCGGCGGCTCCAATCTGGCAAACTGCCAGCCTATTCAGGTCAATCATTTAAAAGGCAAGCTGGCGCTTGCCCATAACGGCAATTTGAGCAACGCGCTTCAGCTCCGCCGGGAGCTGGAGCTTTCCGGCGCCATTTTCCATACTACCTCCGACACGGAGACCATCGCCTATGTGATCACACGGGAGCGGATCACCGCTCCCTCCATTCAGGCGGCGGTCAGCCGCGCGGTGGACAGGCTGGAGGGCGCTTTTTCTCTGGTCATGATGTCCTCCACCAAGCTCATTGCGGTGCGCGACCCCCACGGATTCCGCCCGCTGTGCTATGGAAAAATGAAGGACGGGACGTATATCGTCGCATCGGAGAGCTGCGCCCTTCACGCTGTCGGCGCGGAATTCCAGCGGGACATTCTGCCCGGAGAAATCCTGACCTTTGACTGCGACGGCATCCACTCCGACACCAGCCACTGCGGCACTGCGCCCAAAAAGATGTGCATTTTTGAATATATCTACTTTGCCCGGCCGGATTCCGTCATCGACGGTGTCAGCGTTCATGATGCCCGGGTCAGGGCAGGGGAGATCCTCGCGAAGACCCACCCGGTGGACGCGGACATTGTCATCGGCGTGCCGGATTCCGGTCTGGACGCCGCCATGGGCTATGCCCGGGAATCGGGGATTCCCTACGGCATCGGCCTGATCAAAAACAAATATATCGGCAGGACCTTCATCGCCCCCGGGCAGGATCACCGGGTAGATCAGGTCAAGATCAAGCTCAGCCCCGTGGAAAGCGAAGTCCGGGGCAAGCGGGTGGTGATGGTGGACGATTCCATCGTCCGCGGCACGACCTCCGGGCGCATTGTGCAGCTTCTGCGGGACGCGGGGGCGAAGGAAATTCACATGCGCATCTCCGCGCCGCCGTTCCTGCACCCCTGCTACTATGGCACGGACATCGACTCCCGGGAGCACCTGATCGCCTGCCGCCATACCGTGGCCGAAATCGGGGAGATCATCGGCGTGGACAGCCTGGGCTATTTGCCCCTGGAAAATCTTCGTGACCTGTGCGGCAGCGAAGAATATTGCAGCGCCTGCTTTGACGGCGACTATCCCACATCGATTCCCGAGGACACCCGGAAAGACCAGTTTGAGCAGAAGCTTTCCCAGAGAAAGGCCGGTGAAAAGCCATGAATCGGATTTTTGACAGAAAAATCATTCTGGAGGACGGCACCGAGTTTTACGGTTACGGCTTCGGCGCCAAACGGGACGCGCTGGTGGAGCTGGTGTTCAACACCTCCATGGTGGGCTATCAGGAAATACTCTCGGACCCTTCCTACACCGCGCAGGCCGTGGTCATGACCTACCCCCTGATCGGCAATTACGGCATGTGCAATGAAGACTACGAGACGGACAGACCCACCATCAGCGGTCTGGTCGTCCGGGAATTCAACAGCGAGCCTTCCAATTTCCGCGCCGCGCGGACACTGGAAGACGTGATGATCCAGTATGACATTGTGGGCATCGCCGGGGTGGACACCCGCCGCCTTGCCCGCCACATCCGGGATGAGGGCACTTGCAAGGCGCTGATCGTGGACGCGCAGACCCCCAGCATCGCCTGCCTTGCGAAAATGCGCTCCACCGCTCTGCCCACCAATCAGGTTTCCGTGGTGAGTACGAAATCCCCGTGGATATCCGCCTGTGCAAATCCAAAGCACCGCGTTGTGGCCGTTGACTGCGGCATCAAGCACAACATCATCCGCAGTCTGAACGCCCGGGGGTGTGAAGTGACCATCGTTCCGTGGACGGTTACCGTCGAGGAAGTGATGGCCATGCACCCGGACGGCCTGTTCATCTCCAACGGCCCTGGCAACCCGGAGGACGCAAAGCCGGTGATTGCCCTTGTCCGCGCCCTCCGAGGCAAGCTGCCGATTTTCGGCATCTGTCTTGGACATCAGATCATCGCCCTTGCCTACGGCGCGTCCACCTACAAGCTGAAATTCGGCCACCGTGGCGGAAACCATCCGGTGAAAAACCTCCAGACGGGGAAGGTGGAGATCACCTCCCAGAACCATTCCTACGCGGTAAAGGCGGATTCTCTGGCGGGAACCGGCCTGACCGTGACCCATGTCAACCTGCTGGACGGTACGGTGGAGGGGCAGAAGTGCGCCGCCGACCGGATATTCAGCGTCCAGTACCATCCGGAAAGCGCCCCCGGCCCGCAGGACAGCGCCTACCTGTTCGATGAATTCATCGCCATGATGGAGGGAAAGTAACATGCCGAAACGTACCGATCTGAAGAAAATTCTGGTCATTGGCTCCGGCCCCATCGTCATCGGTCAGGCGGCGGAATTTGACTATGCCGGCACGCAGGCATGCCTCGCCCTGAAAGAAGAGGGCTATGAGGTCATTCTGTGCAACAGCAACCCCGCGACCATCATGACCGACCCCGCCATCGCGGACAAGGTTTACATGGAGCCGCTGACGCTGGAATATATCGCCCGTATTGTCCGCTTTGAGCGGCCGGACGCCATCATCCCCGGCATCGGCGGCCAGACGGGACTGAATCTTGCCATGCAGCTGGAAAAGAAGGGCATTCTGAAGGAATGCCACGCGCAGCTGCTGGGAACGCCCAGCGAATCTATTGAGCAGGCGGAGGATCGGGAACTGTTCAAGGAGCTTTGTGAGCGTCTTGGCGAGCCGGTGCTTCCTTCTCAGATCGCCAATACCATGGAGGAAGGTCTTGCCGCGGCGGAAACCATCGGCTATCCCGTGGTGCTTCGCCCTGCCTTTACTCTGGGCGGCACCGGCGGCGGATTTGCCGATAACGAGGACGAATTCCGGGAGATCATGAAAAACGCTCTGGTGCTGTCGCCCGTCCATCAGGTTCTGGTGGAGAAGAGCATCAAGGGCTTCAAGGAAATCGAATACGAGGTCATGCGGGACGCCAACGACACCGCCATTGCCATCTGCAACATGGAGAACCTTGACCCCGTGGGCATCCACACCGGCGACTCCATCGTGGTCTGCCCGTCGCAAACGCTGACCAACAAAGAGTATCACATGCTCCGGGATTCCGCCCTGCGCCTGATTCGCGCGCTGAAAATTCAGGGCGGCTGCAACGTCCAGTTCGCGCTGGACCCCAAATCCTTCCAGTACTACCTCATCGAGGTCAATCCCAGAGTGTCCCGTTCCTCCGCACTTGCCTCCAAAGCTTCCGGCTACCCGATTGCCCGGGTCTCCGCGAAGATCTGCGTTGGCATGACGCTGGATGAAATTCGTCTTGCCAACACCTGCGCGGCCTTCGAGCCGGCGCTGGATTACGTTGTCACCAAAATGCCCCGGTTTCCCTTCGACAAATTCTCCGACGCCAACAACCGTCTCGGCACCCAGATGAAGGCCACAGGCGAAACCATGAGCGTCGGCCGCACCTTTGAAGAAAGCCTGCTCAAGGGCATCCGCTCTCTGGAGATTGGCGTGTACCACCTGCACATGCCAAAATTCGACAGCTGGGGCAGGGAAGACCTGCTGGACTATATCAGAATCGGCACCGACGACCGCATCTACGCCATCGCCCAGCTGCTGCGCATGGGCGTAAGCGTGGAGGAAATCGTAGAGAAAAGCACCATCGACGCCTTCTTCATCCGTAAGCTGCGAAATATCATCTCCATGGAGCGGGAGCTTTCCGGCGCGGTCATGGACAGCAGCGTATATTATCAGGCGAAGAAGATGGGCTTCTCCGACCGGGCGGTGGTGCAGATCTGGAACGTCCCGGAGCGGAAGGTGTTTGCCCTGCGCCAGAGCAGCAATATCCGCCCGGTGTACAAGATGATCGACTCCTGCGCGGGAGAATTCGACAGCTATATCCCGTATTTTTACTCCACCTACGAGACGGAAAACGAGTCCGTCGTCTCCGACAAGAAGAAAGTCATTGTCCTCGGCTCCGGCCCCATCCGCATCGGCCAGGGCGTGGAGTTCGACTATTCCACCGTCCACGCCATCCAGACCATCAAAAACGCGGGCTACGAGGCCATCATTATCAACAACAACCCGGAAACGGTTTCCACGGATTACACCACCTCCGACAAGCTGTACTTCGAGCCGCTGACGGTGGAGGACGTAATGAACGTGGTGGAGCAGGAGAAGCCCGAGGGCGTCATTGCCTCTCTGGGCGGCCAGACGGCTATCAATCTGGCGCAGCCCCTGACGGATTTGGGCGTGAACATCATCGGCACCGACTGCGCCGCCATCGAAAAGGCGGAAAACCGGGACGCCTTTGAAAAGCTTCTGATTTCCCTGAACATCCCCCAGCCGAAGGGAAAGGCCGTCACCCGCATTGAGGACGGCGTCGCCGCCGCCCGGGAGATCGGCTATCCCGTTCTGGTGCGTCCCAGCTTCGTGCTGGGCGGTCGGGCGATGCAAATCGTCGCCAATGAGGAGCAGCTGCGGCACTATCTCCACACCGCCGTGGAGATCGACGCGGACAAGCCTGTGCTGGTGGATAAGTATATCCGTGGCAAAGAGGTGGAGATCGACGCCATCTGCGACGGGACGGACGTGTTCGTCCCCGGCATCATGGAGCTGGTGGAGCGCACCGGCGTCCACTCCGGCGACTCCATCTCCGTGTACCCGTCCTTCTCCATTTCCAATAAGGTCAAGGGCATTATTTTGCAGTACGCGAAGAAGCTGGGGCCTGCCATCGGCATCAAGGGACTGTACAATATCCAGTTCATCGTCGATCCGGAGGATCATGTGTATATCATCGAGGTCAACCCCCGTTCCTCCCGTACCGTGCCGTTCCTGAGTAAGGCCACGGGCTATCCTCTGGCGGACATTGCCACGTTGGTGGCGCTGGGTCAGAGCCTGAAGGAGCAGGGCATCGACATGCTGTACCCCGACGAGCAGAAGCGGTACTATGCCAAAGCTCCGGCCTTCTCCTTCTCCAAGCTGCGGGGGCTGGATGCCTACCTGTCTCCGGAGATGAAATCCACCGGCGAGGCCATCGGCTACGACAACAACCTGACCCACGCGCTTTACAAGGCGATGCAGGCGTCGGGCATGAAGCTGGAAAATTACGGCACTGTATTCGTGACCATCTCCGACGAGGACAAGGAGGAAGCGCTGCCCCTGATCCGCCGGTTTTACCGGCTGGGCTTCAACATTGAGGCCACCGTGGGCACCGCGGTTTTCCTGCGCCAGCACGGCATCAAGACCCGCGTCCGGGCGAAGGTAGACGACGGCTCCGACGAAATTCTCAATTCCATTCGTCAGGGCTATGTCACCTACGTCATCAACACCATGGACGTCCGCTGTGAGGATGTGCATTCCGGCTCCAGCCAGATCCGCCGCTGTGCAGTGGAAAACGGCGTCACCATGCTGACGGCGCTGGACACGGTGCGGGTGCTGCTGGACGTGCTGGAGGAGATCACCCTCGGCATTTCCACCATTGACGCCTGATTCTTTTCCATTTGGAGCCGCCCTTGTCGGGCGGCTCCTTTTGTATGCGAAAAATGTCAAGGAAAATATTTCACAAAAGTTTACATAATTCTTGTCCATTTTTCCAAATTGCGGCGGGCGGCGGGGTAGGGTATAATAGCGGCACTAGGGAAGCTCTGATACTAGTTTTCAATAAAACGGGTAAAAACCGTTTTATCTGGCTGCTGTTTCAGCAGCCAGCGGCGTAGCCGCAAAAAAACGTAAGTCCCATACATTTCTCGCCGCTGCCGGCGGCCTGCGAAGAATTCGCAGGATAAAATGGTGTTAACCATTTTATCGAGAAATAGTATGATTAAATCGGCAAGAGCTGTGAGCGAGAGATTTTTTGTCCAATCGAGGTACCGGAAACGGAGGAATACTTTATGTATTCCCCGTTTTCGATACCGAAGAGTGGGCGAAAAAGATCCGCTTACAGTCGCAGACGATTTCGTCAGAGGTTCCCTATAAGAAGGACGGAGGGAACGCATGAAACGGTGGATACCCATTGGGGTGGTTTTGGTGCTGGTGATTCTGGCTTTTGGTCTGTGCGCCACGGCATGGAATCCGGGGGAGTTTTCGGGGGACTGGTACTGCGCGGAAACCGGGGAGCTGTTCCGGTTTCAGGACGGGCTGGTCAGCTGCGAGCAGCATAATCTGCTCACCGGCACCATCGATGCCATGTGCGGCGCGTACTGCTTTGACCGGGATTCCGTGACGGTTTTCTCTCTGGGGGTAGCCGGGCTGGAAAATCCGCGGCAACTGTACCTCATACACGGCACCGACGGTGACCGCCTGTGCGGGTCGAAAGACGGTTCCGGAGAAACATATTTTTACCGCAGTCAGCAAGCGGCGCTGGAAAATTAACGAATCCCCTCTGCCCGTTTATTGTGGGCAGAGGGGATTTTTTCAACTGAATGGATACTCGGAAAACGGCTTCATATTCAGTTCGATGGGGTGATATTGGGCGATGTAAGACCGGGCAGTTTCTTCGGAGCAGTTGCTCGACTGGGGATTCTCGCCGCCGACCACGCGAACCCAGTATTTTTGAATACGATCCTGATAAATCATTTCGATCAATTCCAGCTCTGTACCTTTCATGCGGTAAAATTCGTAGTGTGTCCCGTCCTCTTCGCTGTACATCAGAATGCCGCCTTCGCAGACATCGGTCATACCGTGCGACCCTTGAACAATTACCAGTTCTCCGTCCACGATGGTGTGCACGGAAAGGGCGTACTCCGGCTCTGTGCTTCCTGCCTGTATCGTCCATGTATCCCTGGCGATCAGCTCCTGTATTCCGTCGCTGTTCAAGTCCATCAGCGTGTAGGTTAATTTCCCCGCATCCTCAAGCCATTCCAGCACCTCGGCAATGTATATGGCGTAGGGGTCTGTCCAGGGGATGGGCTTCACCGGCTCGCCATAGCGCTTCATCTGCTGCCGCTCGGGCTGGGTTTCCAGCGGGACATAGGACGCGATGATCGCCTGCGCCTGCTGCTCTGTGATCTCCGTCCGCTCCTTTGCTCTCGGGTCTGCCGGAGGGAGAACGGGCAGGGAATACCAGATACCTTCCTCCCGTTCCAGCCCTTCCAGATACGTTAGCCCATCTGCTTCCGCCCGGAAATAATACCGTACTTCATAATCATAAACCCTCATTTTCAGGATATCATCGTCCTTCAGTTCCAGAACATGGTCTTCACAAACCGTAAATCTGAACAGTCCGGCGAGGTTTCCGAAATCCGCGTATTGATAAGACTTGCCATCCCGCATGGACAAAATCCCCCAAAGAGACACCTTTCCGCCGGGTAAAAGCTCCATTACGCCGTCCCCATTCAAGTCACACAGGGAGTAAAACAGGCCGTCCCGTGTGCGGGTGCCATGTTCCGCCGCTCTATCCAGCTCTTGTTGAATATACTGCTCATAGCCCTTGGTGTACAGATTTTCGGCGGCTGCCGCGCGCTCCGCCTCATAGGCCGCCTGAGCTGCCTCCATAAGCGCATCCACCTTGGTCATGTCCGCCGGGTGAGGCTGGATGGAAAAGTCAAACTGTTCCGAAATCTGTTCCAGCGCGCTCTGCGTCATCTGCACCTTGTTTCCGCCGTCCCATTTTGACGAAGCAAAGGACACGGTGACAAGAGCGTCCTGAAGGTCGGTAATGATCCGCGCCTGCTCGTCATTCATCACAAGCAGCACCGTCCTGCCGTCGCTGCGGGTGTAGTTCCACTGGGTGCAGCTTTCCAGGTCGGCAATCTCATAAGAGACAGGGTCAAAGTATTCCTTCACGGAATAATAGTATGACGCAAGGTTATCTTCATATGGCCACTGGTCAGTGTCCGGCCGGAACAGCAGCTCGATCTTGAACGTTCCCTCCGGGTAGAAATAGCCGGCCAAATATTCCACATCCCCATGGAACACGCCGTCAATGCCCAGCGAGGAAAACAGCACGCTGGATTCATAGGATTGGCAGCCCACGTCCGGCGACAGCAGCTTCAGATCGTATTTTTGAACGATCTCGTCCAGCTTGTTCACCATTTCCCAGCTGTAGCATCCATAAGGGATATAATATGGGTTGGGGATTCCCAGCTCATTGTTGTCGTTGGCCGTCACAATGGCGCCATCCGGGTCATAGTCCCGGCAAAAGCTGTTCCATTCCGCCAGCGCCTCCTGATTGGCGCCTTGCAGCGTGATCTGGGTTCGCGGGGCGAGGGTCGGCAAGGAAATGACGTCCCCGTTTTCGTCGTAGACGGTGGGCGTGGTGGGGCGGTACTCGGCCACCTTCAAGTCCTGAAGCCGCAGCACATACGCCACCGTGCAGCCCACAAGCAGCAGCATCAGCCCGATCACGGCGGCCACCAGCCAGAGCCTGCGCCGGGGCAGGGGAAGGGGCTTCGCGCCCGCCGTGCCGTCTCTGTATTTCTGGGTTTCCCAGAGGTATGTACCCTTGGCGTCGCCGATCATATCCAGTATTTCGTTGGCGTTCACAGCAATTCCTCCTTTTCCAGCGCCTGTCTGAGCCTACCTCGGGTGCGGCGGAGCATGGAGGTGACCTTGCTGACGGAGAAGCCGAAATGCTCGGCGATGTCCGCGATGGGGTCTAAGTACCAGTACCGGCTCAGGAACACCAGCCGTTCCGTTTCCGGCAGGGATTCCAGAAAGCCGTTGAAGGCCACGGCAAGCTCTTTGCGGTCCATGGCCTTTTCCAGACTGTCCTGAGACGCGCAGTCCTCCAGCTCGTCCAGCGCCAGCGTCACCTCTCCGCCGCCCCGCTTGCAGGCGTTCCGGTAGCGCCAGCGGTCGATGGCGAGACGGCGGGTGATCTTGCCGAGAAAGGTTGCGAGAATGGAAGGACGGCGGGGCGGCATGACGTTCCATGCCGTGAGATAGGTGTCATTCACGCTTTCCTCGGCGTCTTCGTGGTTTGTCAGGATGTTTTTGGCAATCGAAAAGCAGTAGCCGCCGTATTTCTGCGCGGTTTCGGAAATGGCGGTTTCCGACCGCGCCCAATACAGCGCGATGATGTTCTGATCGTCCAAAGCAAGCACCTCCTTGTGTCTGTTTGAAGCGCCCTTCACTTATCATCACGGAAAAAGAAGTAAAATCTTGCGCGCCGGGAGGAAATTTTTTGAAAAAGTGCAAGGAGCATTTCCGCTGGTTTTCATTCGCCGTTTTGGGGAGGCTGAATTACGGCGAATGTATCCACCATGGCCGCGAATCGCACGCCATGCCCCTCCGCCGCTTCCATGAAGAATCGGCGGATAATGCGGAAGCAGCCGCTCTGTTCATCGGATACATAGTCCCGCACTTCTAAAGGAGAATTCCATTCGCTGCCGCTGTACATGGAGAACGTGATTCGGTTGGTTTCCGCGTGTTCCTGAATTTCCCACTGCGTTTCCAGCTCTGCGCGTTCCTGAGAAGCGGCATCTTTATAGGGCATATCCAGATGAACGATCTCGATTTCGCAGGTGGGCAAAGAGGTATCCGGCTGGGGATTCATAAGGGCGTCGATCTGTCGTTCCCGCTCTTCGTCCGGCAACTGGGAAAGATAATCTCCGTAGGCTTCCAGCACCTCTTCGCGGGTCATGGGCTTCTGATACGGGCGAATGTAGGTGACGTCGCCATCCTTCACCATTGTGTAGTTGTCAACATCATAGTAAATCGCAAATCCCGGCTGGGGCGTTTCGGCGGTGGCCTGCGGTTCCACGCCGTCTGCCGCGTAATCGCCCTCATACGGCAACCCCTCAATATCCATGGACATCTTTTTCGGCGGGAAAAGGGTTTCGATCAGACTGGCGACCTTTTCCTTCACGTATTCAACGGCAGCCGCGCCGGGTGCGGTGTTCAGGAAAATCGCCAACATCAGAATCAGGGCGATCACCGCCGCCAGCTGCCGCACATAGCGGAAGCGGGGCGCTTTTTTGCGGCCTTCGCGCATTTTCTGAGCTTCCAATATGTATTTTCCCTTCACGCCGCCCGAATGTCCAGCAGTTCCATATCCGTCATGCCAGTCCCTCCTCCGTCAGCTGCGCATACAGTCGCTTGCGGATACGGAACAGCATGGATTTGACCTTGCTGACCGTAAAGCCGGACTTTTCCGCGATTTCCTCAGTGGAATCCAGATACCAGTAGCGGCAGAGGAACACACTTCGCTCCGCCTCCTTCAGCGTGCCGAGGAACCGGTTCAGGCTTGCCAGAATTTCCTTCCGGATGGCCGCTTCCTCGGCGCTTTCCGTCCCGCTGACGCATTCCCGCAGCTCCTCCAGTGCAAGCTCGATCTGTCCCTCACCCCGCTTGAAGGCGCGGTGCTTTCTCCATCGGTCAATGGAAAGATTCCGGGTGATTTTCCCCAGAAATGCCGCCAGCGCCGGAGGACGCCGGGGCGGCATGGTGTTCCACGCGGACAGGTAGGTATCGCTGACGCTTTCCTCCGCGTCCTCCGGATTGGTTAGAATGCTGTAGGCAATGCTGTAGCAGTAGCCACCGTACTTGGTGTCCGTTTCTTTGATCGCCTGCTCTGAGCGGTCAAAATATAGCTGAATGATCTGATCGTCATTCATTTGCGGCCCTCCTTTTTCTGAGCGTTTCACCTTTCTATACGCAGAAATTTGCTTTTGGTTGCAAATTTATCATAAGGGCAGCACCGCACAATTTGGCAAGAAGTCTCAGGCAGGATTTTTGTTCCAATTCAAAGTTCCGAAAATGGAGGAATACTGTATGTATTTCCCATTTTCGGAACTGCGGAAGTGGAGCAAAAAGACGGCTGAGACTCGCAGACGCAATTGTGCGGTGTTGCCTAAGAATTTTCTGCCGTCTTTTTGATATTGTACCACAGGGGGGATTCAAAGACAAGATTTCCCCCGCAGCGCCCCGCAATACTTTTCCAGCGCGGCTGCCGCGACCGCGCCGTCCGACGCAGCGGTTATGACCTGCCGCAGGGGCTTGACGCAGATGTCGCCCGCCGCGTAAAGTCCCTCAACAGAGGTTTTCTGATTTTCATCGGTGCGGATATACCCCCGCTCGTCCCGTTCGACAATGTCGGAAACCAGTGCCGTGTCCGGGGCGTACCCGGCAAAGACAAACACGCCGATGGTCTCGCCGTCCGGACTCTGGTAGTCGGTGATCTCGCCGGTGGCGGTATTCTGGTATTGGATACGCCGCAGGCCGTCATCGCCGGAAACCTCCTGCACGACGGTGTTGAAAAGAACGGTGATTTCCTCGTGGTTTCTGGCTTTGTCCGCCACGGAGGCGGGGCAGGCAAAGTCATTTTTCCGTATCAGCATGGTCACATGACGGGCAAATTTCGTCAGAAAAACGCTTTCCTCCGCCGCCGTAAAGCCTCCGCCGATCACGAAAACGTCCTTATTCCGGAAAAACGCGCCGTCGCAGGTGGCACAGTAGGAAACGCCGCGTCCCCTGAATTCCTCCTCGCCCCGGAAACCCGCCATTTTCGGCTGCGCCCCGGTGGCCAGAAGTACGCCTATGCAGCGAAAATCCCCCGCAGAGGTTTTCACGGTCTTCTCTGCATCGAAAAGGGACAGCTCCCGCGCCTCCGCAATCAGGAATTCCGCGCCGAAGTCCTCCGCCTGACGGCGCATGGTATCGGTAAGCTCCATGCCGCTGGTCTTCGGCACGCCGGGGTAGTTTACCACCTCATTGGTAATGGCGATCTGCCCGCCGTATCCGCGTTTTTCCAGCACAAGCGTCCGACAGCCCGCTCGGGCAAGGTACAGCGCCGCCGTCAGCCCCGCCGGGCCGCCGCCGATAACGATTACATCGTAAAGCTTTTCTTTCATCATGGGATTTTTCCCTCTTTCGTAGATATTCAGAACTTCCATAGTGTCAGTGTGCGCTATCCGGCCAAAATCATACAAAGCAGAAAGGGGAACGGCAAGCGCCGCTCCCCAAGTATTTACATGTCCAGTGCCGGATTCATAAAGTATACATTCTTCTGATCCAGCTTTTCCCGAAGCAGTTGCACCGCCTCGCCGAAGCGCTGGAAATGCACGACCTCCCGCTCCCGCAGGAACTTAATGACATCGTTCACATCCGGGTCGTCAGAAAGCCGCAGAATATTGTCATAGGTCACCCGCGCTTTCTGTTCCGCTGCCATGTCCTCCACAAGGTCGGCCATGGGGTCGCCTTTCACCGCCATGGACGCGGCGTTCCACGGAGATCCGGAAGCGGCAGTAGGGTAGACCCCCGCAGTGTGGTCCACAAAATAGGGTGCAAACGCCGAATCCTTCATCTGAGAATCCTTCAGATTCCGCGTCAACTGGTGGACGATCGCGCCGATCATTTCCAAATGCCCCAGTTCTTCCGTTCCGATATCTGTCAGCAGCCCTTTCAGCTCATCAAAGGGCATGGCATATCGCTGGGACAGATACCGCAGGGACGCACCCAATTCGCCGTCGGGGCCGCCGTACTGGGAAATGATGATGGCGGCAAGCCGGGGATTCACCGCGGCAATTTTCACCGGATATTGCAGCTTCTTATCATATACAAACATGATTATGCCTCCTTATTCGTCGTGTATTCCCACGGCCACGGGTCATCCAGCCATTGGTAGCTCTCGGATGTCTGCGGCGTGCCGTGGTTCAGGGGGCCAAAGCATTTCTGATATTCCGCCCGCACCTTTTCCAGAAGCTGCTGATAGCGGCGGTACAGCTCCAGCGCCTCCCGGTCGTCCCGGTGGGTGTCCAGATACAGCGCCAGCTCCTGAACGGCAAAGGCCAGTGCCTGCATCTGCGACGAAGGCGTTTCCGGCAGCTCGTTCAGATTCACCATGCCCATGAAGGGGAGATCCAGCCCGGGGAACAGCGTTCCCCGTACCAGACCCTTCTGCGCCTCATACTGCGGCGGGTTTTCCAGCTGGAAGGGAACATAGGGATTTGCCAGCGGCGCCATGGCCGGAAGCCGCCCTTCGCGGCCGTTTTCCTCCTTTTTCTGGTTATCCAAAGGTCATTCCTCCTAACATTTTCGTTAGGGCAGCGCCGCGCAATTATGTCTGCGAGCCTCAGCCGTCCTTTTGCCCCACTTCTTCAGTTTGAGAAATGGGAAATACACAAAGTATTCCTCCATTTCCCAAACTTTGAATTGGGGCAAAAATCCTGTCTGAGTCTTCTTGCCAAATTGTGCGGAGCTGCCCTAAATTTGTCGCTCCGGGTCATTCTATGCGGTTTTTGCAAAAAGGTTCATGACGGCAGGGAGGACGCATAGACTTTGACGAGGTGGTGTCCATGATCAAGCGAAAACTCTGGGGGCTATTGTATATTCTGATCGTTCTGGGGACGCTGGCCGCGGCGGAATGGGGCTGCCGCACCGTGTCCGTCATGGTCGAAGCCGCCCCGTTAAAGCGGGGAAACTGCATCATCATCGACGCGGGGCATGGCGGAGAGGACGGCGGCGCGACATCCTGCCGGGGGGTGCTGGAAAGTACATACAATCTGGAAATTTCTCTCCGCTTAAATGACCTCCTTCACCTGCTGGGCTATGACACCCGGATGACCCGCACGACGGACACGTCCATCTACACGAAAGGGGAGACCATCGCCCAGAAAAAAATATCCGACCTGAAAGAGCGCGTGCGCATCGTCAATAAGACGGAAAACGCTCTGCTGCTGAGCATCCATCAGAATAATTTCACCGACAGCCGGTACAGCGGCGCACAGGTGTTTTACGCCGGGACAGAGGGCAGCGCTCAACTGGCGAAACTGCTTCAGGAGAGGCTGGTCTCCACCCTGAACCCGGGCAGCAACCGAAAATGCAAGAAAAGCGACGGCGTTTATCTGATGGAACACATTGACTGCACTGGCGTGCTGATCGAGTGCGGATTCCTGTCCAACGCGGAGGAGGAAGCCAAACTCAGCTGCGGCACGTATCAGAAAAAGCTTTGCTGTGTCATTGCGACAACGGTCAGTCAATATCTATCGAACACTTGACCGAATAGGTTTTCGCTGATATAATAGAGAAAACAGACCAAAGGAGAAACACAATGGCGAAAACGAAAACTGTTTTTTACTGCACCAACTGCGGCAATGAGACCCCCAAGTGGATGGGACGCTGCCCCAGCTGCGGCGCGTACAATACCATGGAGGAACATGTGGAAAAGCCTGTGGCCGCCGGCAAGGCGAAATCGGCTCCCGTGGGCATGAGCCGAAAGCCCCAGCGCATCCGGGAAATCACCAGCGACGGAGAAATCCGGTTTTCCACCGGCATGGGGGAATTGGATCGGGTTCTGGGCGGCGGCGCGGTTGCAGGCAGTCTGGTGCTGGTGGGCGGCGCTCCCGGCATCGGCAAGTCCACGCTTTTGCTGCAAATTTGCAGCAGTCTGTGCGTCGGCCGTCGGGTGCTGTACGTGTCCGGCGAGGAAAGCGAGCGGCAGCTGAAGCTTCGGGCAGAGCGTCTTGGCGTTGCGCCGGAAGAACTTTTTATTCTCTCGGAAACAAGACTTTCCGACATTGTGGACGCCGCAGAAGCGATGAAACCCGATATTCTCATCGTAGACTCCATCCAGACCCTCTATAATGAGGAAAACGAGTCCTCCCCGGGAAGCGTCTCTCAGGTGAAAGACTGCACCATGACCATGATGCAGCTGAGCAAGAGTCAGGGCATCACGGTGTTTGTGGTGGGGCATATTAACAAGGACGGCAATATCGCAGGCCCCAAGGTGCTGGAGCATATGGTGGACTGCGTCCTGTATTTCGAGGGCGATCCCAACACGTCTTACCGTCTCCTGCGGGCGGCAAAGAACCGTTTCGGCTCCACCAATGAGATCGGCGTGTTTGAAATGCTGGACGACGGCTTGGCCGAGGTGCCCAACCCGTCCCAGATGCTGCTGGAAGGACGCCCGGAGGGGGCAAGCGGAACCTGCGTGGCCTGTGTTATGGAGGGAACCCGCCCGGTATTGGCCGAAGTTCAGGCATTAGTGACGAAAACAACTTTCAATGTCCCCCGACGGGCGGCTGACGGTTTTGATTTTAACCGTGCGGTTCTGCTCATGGCCGTGACAGAAAAGCGGGCCGGGATGAAGCTGAACCTGTTTGACGCATATATCAACGTGATCGGTGGATTACGGCTTGATGAGCCCGGGGCAGATCTGCCGGTGGTTTTGGCGGTGGCATCCTCTTACCGGGACGTTCCCATTGCAGACGATCTGGCAGCAATAGGGGAGGTGGGACTGACGGGAGAGATCCGCGCCGTGTCCCATTTGAATCAGCGTTTGGCGGAAATTATGCGGCTGGGCTTCAAAAAATGTATCATCCCCAAGAGCGGATCAGACAAGGCAGAGATTCCCGCCGGTCTGACGGTGTATCGCGTCAAGAATCTGCGCGAAGCGATTGAAATGGCGTTATAATATGCAAGAAACTGTATATGCAACCGGTAGTTGACGCTTAATTCAACTAAAATATTAAAAACTGTAGGGAAGCGGATAACAAAAAGGCAGGGAGGAAATCCCTGCCTTTTACGATTATTGAGATAAACGAGAGGGGAGAGGGGGCTACAGCAAATAACCCACCAGCAGCCCCAGCAGAAAGCAAACGACCCCAACGATAGCCAGTTCCGCCGGATTCCTGCGGTACTTTGTCCGAAAAACCTTTTTGATAACTGGCTTTTCCACATACTGCACCACAGTTTTTTCCACCGGTTTTTCCACGACCTTCTCAACGACCTGCACCACGGGCTTTTCGACAACCTTTTCAACGGTTTCCACCGTTTTCAGAACCACCGGAGGCCGTCTGCCATAGCTTCTGCGGCCAGTTGTGAGGTATTCGATGTCCGTGTCCAGCACCTCAGCCAGCCGGATCATCTTGAGCGAGTCCGGACTTGTCTGATCGTTTTCCCACTTGCTGACGGCCTGACGCGACACATCCATGGCTTGTGCAAGCTGTCCCTGAGATAGATTCTGCATTTTCCGAAGCTCGGTAATCCGTTCACCAATCGACATAATTCCATTTTCTCCACTATAATTTTGTCAATTATTGGTTGCTTTTCTTATTATCCTCTATTTTCTCGGAAAAGTCAAGCTTGGAAAGGGGATTGGCCTCTGCAGCAATTTTCAGTTCTGTGCTTTCGATATGGGTATAAATCTGGGTCGTGTTCAGGTTCTCGTGTCCCAGGACTTCCTGAACGGTTTTGACATCTACGCCGCCGGAAAGCATCATGGTCGCCGCCGTATGACGCAGTTTATGGGCGGAATATTGGGTAGAATCCAATCCGGCCTGTAAAAGCGCTTTTTTCACCAGACGATGAACGGCCGTCACACTAATCCGGTTATTGTCCCGTGAACCAAACAGTGCCCGATTGTCTGTAAGCACTTTCTGATTGCGTTCCGGAAGATAGGCGTCGATCGCTTTCCGGCAGGCAGAGCCAAAATAGACAAACCGTTCTTTGTTGCCCTTGCCAATGACGCGGATTCTGTCTTCATAAACGTCCGACAGGTTCAGATTCACAAGTTCGCTGCGCCGTATCCCGCAGTTGAGAAACAGCATCAAAATCGCATAATCTCTTTTTTCGTTCTGCCCGGACACCGATTTCAGCAGCGCGGCGGACTGTTCCATGGTAAGATACTTGGGGAGACTTTTGCGAAGTTTTGGATATTCCAGATCTGCCACAGGGTTCTCCTGCAGCTGCTTGGTTCGTGTGGTCAGATATTTATAGAAGGACTTAATGGACGAAAGCTTTCTGGCCCTTGCGGCAGGGGAAATTCCGTACTCCGGAGCAGCTGAATCCGGGTTAATTGCCCGGTCATTGGCCAAATAGGAAAGAAAGTCGAAAATATCCGATGTGTCGATATCCCGGATAAATTGAATGTCAATTTCCTTGATATCGATGTCATCCAGACTCGTGCTCATTGGCATATCATTTCGCATGAGCTTTATGAAGCGCAAGAACATTCTCAAATCCAGATAGTACTCCGAAATTGTCAGCGGCGACTGACCCTTGATATTTTCGTGGTAGATCAAAAACTCCCGCAGCACCTGGGGACAATCATGGTATCGCTGCATAAGGACCTCCTGTAAACTTGATTGATGCCATCATTATAGCATACATCCGCTTTAAACGCAACAAAATTTTTATTTTGTTGCGTTCGTTTTGATAAAGGATTGCTGTATGAATTCAAGTGCTTTTTCAAATGTGTTCTTATCCCCCTCTCAGTCAAGGTCAAATTCGCTGGATTTTGGTTCCTTGAAAATCGTCCCGTCCGACTTCTGGCGCAGACATTTTCTTGTGCATGACGGTAGTTTCCGGAAGCTCGGCAATTGTGATTTCCACCGGGGTGTCTGGTACTTCACGCCCATTGATAGCGATACCGCATTCATGGGCTTTGCCCGTGATGATGCTATCAAATCTTGGCTGTCCTCTGTAAATTGAAATATTAATTTCAAACCGTCCCACATAAAAAAACCGGGCTTCCCGTGAGGGTCGCCCGGTATCTTTATCACCTGTTGTTTGTAATCTTCAATCCCGCTTTTTCGCAGGTATCAAATATATTGATGATTTTCTCTGAATATCCGAAAATTCCTTCGTATTTAAGCCATTCTTCAAATAGCATATTCCCGTCTATCCACCCGCTTTTGATTTCCTTTTTTACCTGTTCTGTGGTCAAATAGTTTACTTCTGCATACGTTTCAATCAGCATATCCATTTTCGTTTTCATTCCTTATTCCTCCCATGGAAATTTTTTGTTATTTTCAGCTCTGAGCCATTCCAGCAATTCATCAACCTCCATGTTCAGCTCCATAGCTGCTTTTCTGACCTGTTTAATGATATCTTCTATCATACGTCCTCCTTCGGGGAGTGTTGCCACTCCCCTTTTGATATTAATATTTCAAGGATTTTTTCAATTAATTTAGGATAATTCAAAATCCACGTTGCACGTTCCGCAAATGATGTGTAAGTTCTTCGTGGCTCTCACGATGGCCTTGCACTGTGGGCACTGGTATCTTCTGCTGTTCCCCTTCTTGGGCAGCTCCTGACCGTCTGCGCCCGTCTGTGTGCCTTTTGCGGGTTTACCGTCGCTTCCCCCTCCTAGCAGCCCAAACAGGCAACCACGCCCCATGTCGATGTCCTCCCATCCCTTATCCATGATATATTCCAAAAGCTCGTCCGTGGGGCTTGTGATTGTCCACCCGTATTTATCAGAGTAGTCAATCTTAATCATGTGCTTTTCGGCTTCCTCCTTGAACTTCTTGTTGTGGTACGTCCCTCCCCTGCTGCAATCCTGTACATTGTGCTGGATGTTGTACAGATGTGTCATTTCGTGAATCATGGTAGCTACCACGTTCTCAATCGGCCTTTCCAGCCAGTCAGCAGCGATGTTTAGCTCATGCCTCCAATCGTCCTTCCTTTTCCACGTCTTGGCAACGGTAACATGACCGAATGCCGTTGGTGTGCTCTGAATGGTGATGATGGGTTCTTCCAGTTCCCCGCCGAAGCTGTCGTTGTTCAATGCCCGGAAAATCTTCTCAAGGTATCCTGCGGTTCTGCTGGTTTTCGTTGTCTCTTTCATAGTTGACATTTCCTTTCTGGGCTTGTATAATAATGGTGCGGGGCTTCGTTTCTTTCACCCCGCTGCCCGGTACGGCTGTCAGAACGCGAGTACCGGGCTTTTTCCTTTTGCCCGCCCTTGGCGCGATCCTTTTTGTGAGTAAAAGAAAGAATTGCCCCTGCAATTCGTTTTTTGTCAAGGGGAAAAGAAAAGGAAGGTCAAAAAATGCGTCTCCCGCAGCATTTTTTGACCTTCCTTTTCGTACCTTGACAAAAATTATTTTACTCATAAAATGGATAGTGCTAGGCGGCAAAAAAACGAATTGCCCCGCTGGTACAGGCTGAAACAACATCAACCTTCGGCGGGGCAACTCGTTTTCACCCTGAGCGGGGGCATAGTCCCCCGCTCCATACCGCACTTCCCTCCCCTGCCCATGTATACAAAAACCCCGGAACTGCCGTGATACAGTTCCGGGGTTTTGAATGTTAATAATCAATAATCATCTTCGTCAGCATCTTGTGCCGCTTGGTCAAGGCTTATTTCGTCGATTACTCTTTGGTCTGCGGGTATATTCAGTTTTTCGCAAACAATCATATACGTTTGGAGCACTCCGAGATTATTGTTTATCCAGTTATATGTTTTTTGCTGCGTTGTTTGCTTTACAAAATCCGCATATGACGTGAAATCCAAATGTTCAATATAGTCCAGAACTTCTAAAGCCCTGCTTCCTTCTTCCTTTTTATCCTCTGCGTATTTTTTAATTCCCTGAACAACAAATTTATTAACAATATACGATACGCTTCTATCTTCCAGGTCTGCTATCTTGTCCAATTCGTCTTTTACTTCTGTATCCGCTTTGAATCCTATCATAATTTTTCTGTTTGACATTCCAGACACCACCCTTGTAAAAGTTAACCATACTATAACATATTAAACAGTGTTTGAAAAGGCATTTTTAGAAGAATTAACAAAGATAACTTGGTTAACCAATCGCATATTGACTTTTGAGGAATTTGGTTGTATCTTATTACTGTAATCGGGTTAACCCGGTTAACCAAATAAAGGAGGAAAACCTAAAATGGCAAGAACAAAAATGAAAATCGTTGGCCTTGGCAATCGTATGCAGGGCGTAAGCAAGAAAAATGGTAAGCCGTATGACTTTCAGCCCATTTCCTTCGTTTACAAAGACCAGTATACGAACGGCTACAAGGCCGCAACTTCCAATGTCCCCGGCGACATGATTGACGCTATCGGCGGTGTCAAAGTGGATGAGGAACGGGAGATCTTTTTCCACGGTTATAACGGCACGGTTACGGTTGACGGCATTCTGTAACCCATGCCCGGTTCTGACTGGCGTGTATCTGTTCCCATGGAGGAACTCACTGCGCTTATCAATTTCAGGAGCGAAATGAACAAGATACATGACGAAAACGCCCAACTCCGCAATGAGCTGGACGGACTGAGAACGATGTTTAACGAACTGCTTGTGCAGTTCGGTGAGGTCAAGAGGGAAGTCAAGGGGAGATAAGCCCTCCCCACCTCTTGACACAGGCGGCGCCACTACGACATAGCGCCGCTCGTGTCAGGTGTCAAAAATGACACTCTAAAGAATTTAACACATGGTACTGTTCTGTGTCATGTGTCAATATTTAGGAGGTAAAACAAATGGCTGATACTCAAAAATTCCGTGACCGCAAATTCTGCGCAGTTCTCTACCCGGAGGACGAAACCCATGTAGCCGCTATCGAAAAGCTGAAATCCGGTGGCTATAACTTCGCTGCCATTCTACATGACAAGGACGTTTATGAAGATGGCGAACACAAGGGCGAAACCAAAAAGTCTCACTGGCATGTGGTTGTACGCTTCAAGAATGCTGTGTGGAATACGGCCATTGCCAAAGAGTTAGGCATTCAGCCCAACTATCTGGAAGCCTGCGCCAACGTGGATTCCGCATTGCTCTATCTGGTTCACTTTGGCAATGAGGACAAATTCCAATATGAGTATGAAGCGGTTTTCGGCCCTCTCCGTGTGCGTCTCTCGACCTTGCTTGCTGAGCCTGATGAGGGTGCCAGAGTGCTGAATTTGGTAGATATCGTGGACAATACGCCGGGTCCGATTGGCTATTCTGAGCTGATAAAGAAAGCGGTTGCCGCTGGTATCTATGCAGACCTCCGCCGTATGGGTTCAATCGCCGTCCGGCTTGTCAACGAACACAATTATGAGTGCTACCGTGAACTGCAACACAATTCCGGCGTATCTCAGGATTTTGAGAATTTCCGAGGTTTTCTTGCATTCACGGGAGACCGGGATATCAGACCCTTGGACGATGATTGAGGTGTAATATGGCCTGTATCCTATACATTCAGACCCCCGCCGGAACAATGTATGCCTACCGATTCTCAAACCGGAAAGCCGCCGAACGGTTTTACGAAATATATCAGCTGTCCAGCGAATGCAACAGCCGCTTCGCTCCATTCCCTATTTACGTTGAAACTCGAACTCGAAAAGTCAAAAACAAGGACTGAGTATGCCTATGGAAACAACTGTCCCAACTGAAACTGTCACAAAAGTAATAGAAGTTGTAGAGCAAATGGACTATACCGAATATCTGGTCAAGCTGGTTAATTCCAATGAGCTTATTCTAGATGCGGTTCATGTTCTTTCCGGCTTTGCCCTGTTCGCAATTGTCGTTTGCCTTTGCTACTTTTGTTATAAATTCTTTCGTATTTTCTTTTGAAAGGAGATTTGACAATGTTCCTGACTGACGCTGCAACCGGTCTTTCCGGTATTGTTACCACTCAGATGATGAGCGGTGTTCTGGATGAAATTCTGGGTCTGCTGCCTGTCGTGATTCCCGTCATGATCGGCTTCATCGGTCTGCGGAAGGGTATTTCCTTCCTTCAGAGTGTCCTGCACAGTGCCTGATATGGCATCCATGCCCCCCGGCATTGTCGGGGGGCTTTTCTACTTGAAAGGAGTTTTTGAACATGAATTTTCAAAATGTGCGCTTGCGCTCCCTGCTGTGTGCAGTGCTGTCTGTAATCCTTGTAACCGGTTCTATGATTCTTCCCGCATTTGCAGCGGAACAGAATGTGAATTTTTCCTACGTTGATAGCGTTCCCTCTGCCACCGTTGCCCCTGCCCTCTGGAAGCTTGCCGGGTGCAGTGAATCCCTCCCCGCAAGCTCTGCGCAAACGGTCTTAAACGAGCGTGTCGGGGCAGCAGTTGACGGCTATATTTCTTCGGACAAAAAGGCATTCATCCTGAATCATGACTACCTTGACATGTTTCTTCAATCCCATGACGAATTATCCACCACGCATAATATTCTGGGATGGCAGCCTACGGAGTCATATACAGGTGGAGAGGGTAAATACTTCGCCGTTCCCATTGATACGTCCGGCTTGACCTATGACCCTGATAGCGCAGAAACCTTTGTATTCCATTCCGCTGCTGCGCCTGAACCTGAGCCGACCGCCCCCGCACAAGAACCGTCTACCCCCGCTTCGACTGCCGACTTGGCGAAAATCGTTTCCTCTGAGAATCTTTCTTCGGTATTCGATGAAGTGAAATCCCTTCTTCCTGTCGTGTGTGCCGTGATTGTGGGCTATATTGGTCTGCGGAAAGGCATTTCTTTCCTGCAAAGCGTTTTGCATAGCGCTTAAATGATACCGCCAAAAGGAGTGATAAATTATGAATGTTAATTTTCAAATTATGAAGCGTATTCTATGCTGCCTTTTGGCGGTTCTTGTTTTATTCTGTGCTTTTGCTCGTCCAATTGAGGTTAGTGCTGTTGCTGCCGCTGCTGGTGCGCTGGTTTGTGCTATTACTCCGGAAATCGCTGTTTCTGCGGCAATAACAGCTTTGGGCATTACGTATCTGGTACAGACAGACTATGAAGAGCTGGTTGCCGCCATTTCTGCAACGGTTCCCGGTAAATACCTTATAGATACCCTCGCAGATGGAAAGCAGGTTCGTGGTGTCGTCTACGACCATAAATGCTACCTCTCAAAAGATTTTGTAAGCTGGGTTTCTGACAAGCTTTGGACAGGTACGTCAGCAACTACAACCCCTGCCGTTTCACATACTTATGGCTTTACCGGCATTGTTGACGGCGTTTACAAAAATTGTGTTTCTTGGCTTAATTCAGCCTATCCGGGTGAACTGAATAAATGCGAAGCTTATTCAAATTGCTATGTTACAAGAGTTTTAGATGATGATGGAAACCGTTATGACGTATGCGCTTTTTCTGATGGTGCTGTTGAATTTAAGATTGACAGCAATGGTTATTTTTGCTGGGGTACTACTACAGATGCCAAACTGATTTATAAATCTGGCGTTAAATCAGATTACCATACCGCATGGCGTAATGGTCTTGTGGGAGATATGACTTTCAGCAAAGTCTTTCCATGCGCTTCTTCTTTTGGAACTATAAAACAAGGAACAGGCTCTTTGGTTTTCGGTGAAGGTCTCCGTTCCAACGGCTCAATTGCTAGTTCCCTGGACGATGAAATATATGCCGGATGGACAGGCAAGGCAATTTCCGTTTCTGATTCCCAAACGATATACCTCCCTATCTCTGTTTCTGATACCATTGCGGGAACCGGTTCTTTAACGCAGGACGTCGCACAGGCCGGAACGACATATTATCCGGGGGCTGTCGAAGAAACAGACGAGGAACTTCCCATTGTTGATGTCCCTGTTGTCGGGGCTGATCTTCTTGGTATTATTACACTGCTCAAGTCTATCTTGCAAGTTCTTATCAACATTTACCGTGTTGTTTCCTCTAATATCAGTTCTTGGTGGGATAATGCAACTACTACCATTGCACTTAATATTGCTTCTTTAGGCTCTTCTATAGAAACATGGTGGACAGCCGCAACAGAAACGATTATGGGCGGTATCACTGCTGCGGTTACGTCTATTACCGAAGCTATTTCAACTGCGATAGCGGACGTTGTGACTTGGCTTAAATCCGTGGCTGCTACCCTTAGCGATATTCTTGAATGGGCTAAAGGTTTGCCTGCTGTCATTTCTCAAGCCATTTCAACGGCAATCGCTGACGTAATAGAATGGCTTAAGTCTTTGGGCGCTACTCTTGCGGATATTCTCGAATGGATAAAAAGCCTTCCTTCTGCTATCGTTGACGGTATTTCTTCTGTTCTGACCTCCATTTTCGTCCCCTCTACAGACTTTATTACAGCAAAAGTTGAATCTTTACGTGCAAGATTTGACTGGATTGACCCGTTTATTGTATTTGCTGAAAACATTTCAGGCGAATTGTTCAGCACAGAACCGCCTGTTATATATATTCATCTGGATGATGCAGAGGGTAACTATAACTACGGTGGTACTATTCCATTCTTGGACATGCGCTGGTATGCAAGATACAAGAAACAGGGCGATTTGATTCTTTCCGGCTTCCTTTGGGCTTTGTTTGCGTGGCGTATGTACCTGAAACTGCCCGGTATTATCAGCGGTGCATCTGGTACGATAGGCCACATTTCCAGCTATTCCAGAAAGGGTGACGATTAAATGATTTCAGAGTTCTTTTTGAATATTATTTTTCAATTACTCCAATGGCTTCTGCGTATGCTCCCGGAAATTTCATTTTCTGCGGATTGGGGTACTACTTCCACATTTTTCGGCGTTGTAAGATGTGTTTTATATATGCTCCCCCTTAATACAATATCTGCTATTGTTGGTTTACTTCTGGCAATTTCCGGATTCCGTGTCATTATCGCTATTGTAAAAACTATCTGGGATTTGTTGCCCATTGTCTAATGGAGGTATTCTATGCTCAAGCAAGGATTTGATATCGCTTTCAAAATCGTGAAAATACTGTCCGTTCTGGTCGCTCCTGTTGCCGTCTGTATCGGTATTTTCGCTTTGCTGTGTGTTTCGTGGTTTCTGGTTTTCAAGTATTATTTCAAGCTGGAATTTAAGCCGTCCGGCATTGTCCCGGTAAAGAAACGCCCGCTTATCAAACAGTTGTTCTATGATGTCCCCCGCCGTTATATTCTGGATATACACGAACGTGAACCGGGCTTCTTCAATCCCCGTGGTATTCATATGTTCTGCGGTGAACAGGGTGCAGGAAAGACAATAGCCTGTGTTGAAATGATGCTCCGTCTCCAAAAGCAATACCCCGCTGCAAAAATGATTACCAACTTCGGTGTCACTACGGAAAATGACGAACTTTCCAAATGGCAGCAGCTTCTTGAGTACACCAACGGTCATAAAGGTGTCATTGTCGGTATTGATGAAATTCAAAACTGGTTCATGTCCGGTCTGAATAAGCTCCCGGAGGGAATGCTTGAGGTCGCCACGCAAAACCGCAAAAATAACCGTATCTTGTGCTGCACCGCTCAGGTGTTTACCCGCGTCAATAAAGGGCTGCGTGAACAGGTTTCCATGGTATATAATCCCCATACGTTCCTCGGCTGTTTTACCGTTGTTATCAAGCGAAAGCCCATTTTCGATTCTGAGGGAAATGTGATAGAATCCAAATACCGTGGCATGTATAGCTTTGTCCATACGGAAGAATTGCGCTCTGCCTATGATACCTATAAAGTCATTCATACTCTTGCAAAAGAGGGTTTCAAGGATATGCCCATGACCAATGTTACTAATGTCTATGTTGATGCCGGCGGCAAGCGAAAGTGAGCGCAACTGCGCCACTTCGCTGACGCTGGCGAAACAGACCTATGTAACTATGTCTCGGGTTCCCTTTAAGCCCTGTTTTGTAAAATGGTAAATTCTGCCTTTTATGCAACAAAAACTACTATTTTGTTGCGTTCATGAGGCCCAAAAGAAATAGGCCAATGTATGGCCCTCCTGAACCCCTGCGCTGTCCGCTCCGGCCCGCCCCTTCGGGGCGCACCTCCGCGCACGTGCTCGGTCGCAACAAAATAGCGGTTTTGTGTCGTTTGGGGCGGTGCATCCACCTCCCTCGACATGATACTACCAGAAGCGGGCGCAGATGTCAAGCCCTTTTCCGGCCCGGCTTGCTGCGGCGGCGTTTTCCTTTGGCGGTGAGCAGCTTGTCAGCCATTGCGTAAATCATCGTCACTTCAACAGAGCTGTGAACCATGGCCCGCTGCACCCGTTCAATGCTGCCGTACTTTTGCAGCAGTTCCACGGCGTAAACCTTGCGGAAGCTGTGCGGGGCCACATTCTGGGTTAACCTCATGGCTGCCGCTGCCCGCTTTACGTCCTTCCAGACGGCTTGCCTTGTCCGGTGTTTCCCGGGCTTATCGCCCGGAAACACCCAGTCCCGCCCCGCGCTGGCGCGCAGGTCGGACAGCAGCGGCTCCGGCAAGCCGATCTGCCGCCGCTTCCCTGTCTTTTGCTCCGTGACCCAGAAATTCGGTTTCAACTGCTCGGGCCGAAGCTGTAGAACGTCGCTGATTCTCAACCCCGTGTGCAGCGCTGTCCGCATGACCAGCCTATTCTCATACGTCAAGAGGTCCAGCACCTGCTGGACCTCTTTTTCTAGCAAATATTCCGTTTTCATGCGTGGCCCTCCGTCTCGCGGCAAAGCCGCCCAAGACGGGCCACATACTCGCTGACAGTAGGCTTTCCGCGGTCCGGATCCGTGCTCCAACCGAAATAGTCCAGCTGCGCCTCATCGCTGCCCCGGCTCCATGCCTTGTCAATGCTGTGGCGCATACAGCGCTCCACCCGTGAGGGCGTGCTGTTGTGGGCCGCTGCAATGCCGCTGTACAGCTCCCCGACAATCCGCATTCCGGGCGTGTACATACTCACGGCCTCCCGGATGTAGGACGTGCCGCGGCTGAAATCGTCGTGCCCCAGCTCCAACAGAATGTCATCCAATTTTTGTTCATTTATCATGGCTTTTTTCCTCCGAAATCATGTGAAATTTTGAGTTTTGCGCCGGGTATGGAAAACTCCACAGAGTTTTCCACAGCCCTATAATCCAAGTCGCAATACAGCTTTGCGGGCTCTTTCAGAGCCCCGCCGCTGTAGTACCATCGGCCCAGCGGACGCTCCGCGTCCTGCTTGCCGATGTACTTACAGCAGTAGCCGACAGCTGCATGGTAGTCACCATACAGCTGCTCGGCGGTGGTGAATCCAAGGGTCCATTGTGGGAGATTGTACACCGTGCGCCCGTTCCACTTTTTCCCGGAATCCACGGCTTTCAGGCCGGGCCCGGCCACGAAGCCGTGGAAATGGAACGCGCCGTCCTTGTGCCTCTCCGGCACAAGGACATAGCGCAGCCCATGGCGGCGGACCATATTGTCAGCCCACCACCCCAGCGCCCGCGTGATGGCTGCGCCATCATAGCGGTCAATCCTCGCCGGGTCAAGTGTCAGGGTCACGAAGTAGTCGAAGTCGTTGGCAAGCGCCAGGCGGCGGAGCTTCGCCCGCGCCCGGCGCATACTGCGCTCCATGTCGACCCCCTCCGATTTCTTGCCCGCTTCGCGGGCTGCAGGTCTGGGCTTCGCCTCCGGCTCCGCCCAGCCTGCCGCCTCCCATCCCGGTTCCCGGAAGATGGGAGAGGTGCAGCACAGAACGTCCTGACTGCCGTCCGGATAGCTGTAGACCAATCCATTATGGGTAATATCGCGGCCATTCTTCACGGTCAACCGCATAGCTCTGACGGAATAATGTCCTAGTATCAAGTAAAGGAAGCCCGGCTCGCCGATGAAATGGGGCTTCGCCCCCCCGCTTCGCGGGCCCCCCCTAGGGGCGGGGCCCCTCGACCCCCCGCCCATGGCGCTGCGCGCCAGCGGGGGCGCGGCGGCCCCCGCTCCCCCTCGGGGCCGGGTGCGCATTGCGGGGCCTCGACGGCCCCGCACCCCCCGCAATAATGCGGGGGGCTGCGTCCCGGGGCCCGGGGCCGCAAGGGCCCCACCCGGGCCGCTCGGCTCCTCCGCTGCGCTTCGTCGCCATCAAGCGGTATGCGCGCCGGTCCCGCCTGTCGGCGGGCCCTTTTTTGCGCACTCCGCGGCCCCTTTTGCGCCGGGGCC